>Ga0308159_1000508_pt1 | contig 87391 bp, 88 predicted proteins | sample PhyCR1_FD_201040 | JGI IMG/M metagenome (GOLD analysis project Ga0308159, IMG submission 201040) | Phyllosphere microbial communities from UC Gill Tract Community Farm, Albany, California, United States - DLSLC.R1 | ecosystem: Host-associated > Plants > Phyllosphere > Unclassified | place: USA...
CTGAGAGGCGTTAATTTAAATAATAGACCGCCAATTCTCAGGACAGGGAACATCTTTTGCCCATAAAAAAAGAAAAAGCTTCCTAAGCTGCTTGAAAAAGGGTTTTATTCATAGGAGGTTTATTTTATTTGTGTTTGCGGGTTTTAGGCAAAAATAGCCGGGGACCTTCTAAATTGCTGCTTTATTCATATGATCGAAAGAGCCAAATAGTAACATCTAACTCCACAAACAGGCCTATTTCACTAAGTCTTGCAATTGTTTTGCATTATGCAATGCCCCAAAACCCCAGGTATTGTTAAAATAAACAAATACTTCATTACCATCATTAATCTGATTTTTGAATTCCTTAATTGTGTTCAGATCATATTCAGATTTGTACAATACAGGTTTTCCGTGAAAACGGTAATAAATAGTGTCTGTATTCTGGATTGTCTCGTCTGGCAGGGTAGAAGGATAACTCTGTCCGCTAAAGGTAATATTGTCTTTTGCTAATTTTTGATAAATTTCTTCATCAAACCAACTGATGTGACGAAATTCTACCACATTTTTAAAATCGGTTTTTAAATTTTCAATTAATAAATTTAACCGTTCCACATGGTACTCAAACTTTGGTGGAAACTGAAAGAGTACACAGCCCAATTTTTGCTTTAGTCCGGCTTGAATCATCTCGTAAAAATCAATTAAGAGTTGTTGGCATTCATGAAGCTGTTTGTAATGTGTAATTAATCTCGGGACCTTAATCGTAAATAAAAAATCATCCGGACTTTCCTCGTACCACTTACTGAACGATTTTTGAGTGGGCATTTTGTAAAAAGTGGAATTAATTTCTATGGTGTTAAAATGCGAACAATAGTATTTAAACCAATTTTTTTGTGCCAGGCCTTTTGGATAAAAAACCTCTTTCCATTCACGGTAATAAAAACCTGAACAACCAATTCTCCATTTCATATGTAGAAAACAGGCTTTAGAAAGAAAGGTTTATAAGCCGTTAGATATAGCCATAAAAAGGGCAGAACTGATACCAATATAAGCAGATAGTTTTAAATAAATGTTGTTTTTTTTACCTGTAAAACCTAAAGTAAGATTGATAAGGAAGTAAAATACAGATACTGTAAATAGTCCTACAGTAGGATTGTGCTGACCTTTCTGATACGTAAATTTTTCTGATGGTGCATCAAGAAAAACCATACCGGCTAAGGGTAAAAGCCATCCAACAACAAAAATTATAAATAGTGTCCAGGCAATGGGATGCTTTTTAAAGGCTTTGCAAAATTCTTCCATATTCATTAATACCCTCTTGCCGTTTTAGTAACCTTAATCGTAATCAATTTAAATAATTGGAAGACAGCAACAAGATATCAAAATCATAAAACTCTTGATTTTTTACAGCTTTTTGGTTTAAAAATTGCTTTGATCGGGGATCAGATTTATGAAAACAATTTATACTATGAAAACGATCTTAAAATTAACAGCGCTTGCGCTCACCCTTTCTTTTACGGCCTGTAAAAATGATAAGAAAAAAGACGATAATGCTAAAACTGCTTACGCCGAAGCAGATGAAAAAGATGTAAATGCCATTATTGAATATAATAATGTAATGGTAAGTTTTACGGATAAAAACAACGATTACATCAAACGTATCGAAAATAACATCGTTAAAATTGAAAAAGGGCTGCAAAATCCAGGCGATCATTTTGCTTTCATTGGTTTAATCCAGCCTTTTTCGATACCAACAATTAGCAGCAACAAGCTAAAGCCTGATACTCCCCCTAATGCGCTAAATAAAGATGATCAGAAATTTTTTAAGGAGAATGTAACCGCGATGACCGGTTTATTGGATAAGATCAAAGAAACGTACAAATCTTTAGATGAATACATCAAGGCAGAAGACTGGAAGGATGATAAAGGGACTAAGGGAAAAACTTTGGTAGATTCTATTTACAGCATGGGTAAAAAGTACTATACACATGATGATTTGGTTTTGGCCAAGCTAAACCTGATCGGAGATGATGCAGAGCGGGTAATTTTAAAAACGCATCCCTTAAAGGAATATATATACGCGCTGAAGGACGACCGTAGTGCGACCGCCGCGTTTACTAAATTAATGGCAGGCACTAAAAATTATAAATCCATAGAGGCCAGGGCTAAAGCCGCTTATCAGGCCCTTGAGGAACAGCATCAAAAACATGCTGCTATGGCTGCACCAGATGCAACAAAATATCCTGGGAAGGATGGCTATTTTAAAAATTTTAACGAAAGATTAAATGACTATTTAATTGCTGCACGAAAAATGATGCGCGATGCTTCCGCTTCTGGTCAGCTAACTGATAACAATATCGAAGAATTGGTTCGCCACCAGGATAATATGCGTTCTGCTTACAACAATTTTGTGGATTAGGTTTTAAAAAAGGTTGGGTAATAAATCCTGCTTCCTGATAACTTTGTTTTGTTACTGCTAGTTTATACTGAGCTTGAAGAAAATTTAAAAGTCTTAAAAATGAAGTTAAAGCAAGCTACGAATGATAAATTCAGATAGGATGGTCATCTCGACCGGGGCAACGCAGAGTGGAGAGATCTTTGTACTGAGTTATCCAACGAATTTAAAAGATTTTGCTTCGCGGCGTCTTCCGGCTTACAATAAAACTTTTAGACATAATTTAAAAACAAAAAAGCCGATGCTAAAAACATCGGCTTCTCCATTATACTGGATTAATTACTCAAAGTATTCTTTCATTCTTTCGAAAAAGCTCTTATCATTTTTACCTGGCTGAGGCTTAAAGTTTGGCGATTCGCGTAATTTCTCCAGAACATTCCGTTCATCGCTGCTTAAAGCTTTCGGTGTCCAGATGTTGATATGGATAATCTCATCGCCTCTATGGTAAGAATTAACCTCTGGTAAACCCTTGCCTTTTAAACGCAATAATTTTCCGCTTTGGGTACCAGGGTCGATTTTAATTTTGGCTTTACCATCAATGGTTGGTACTTCGATGCTCATACCTAAAGCAGCATCAACAAAACTTAAATGCAAATCGTAAACTACGTTATTACCTTCGCGTTTTAAGGTTTCGTGTGGAATTTCTTCAATTAAGATAATTAAATCTCCCGGAATGCCGCCATTTGGTGCCGCATTTCCTTTGCCGCTCATGCTCAGTTGCATACCTTCACTTACACCTGCAGGGATATTGATGGTAATGGTTTCTTCGCCACGCACAACACCGTCGCCATGGCATACATTACATTTGGCAGTAATTTGCTGGCCGCTTCCATTACAGGTAGGGCAGGTAGAAGCGGTTTGCATCTGACCTAAAATGGTATTGGTTACCCTGCGTACCTGGCCGCTGCCACCGCAGGTGCCACAGGTACTTACAGACGATTTATCTTTTGCTCCGGAACCGTCGCAGGTTTTACAAACGATCAGTTTATTAACCTTGATTTTCTTTTCTGCACCATGGGCAATTTCTTCAAGCGTTAATTTAACTTTGATGCGCAGGTTAGAACCTTTAGCTACTCTACGTCCGCCACGTTGCTGGCCACCGCCGCCGCCACCAAAAAAGCTCTCGAATGGGTTATGGCCACCAAAAATATCTCCAAAATTACTGAAGATATCATCCATGTTCATGTTTCCACCGCCGTAACCGCCCGAGGCACTGCTGCCTACACCGGCATGGCCAAACTGATCATAACGCTGTTTTTTTTCAGGGCTGCTTAACACTTCGTATGCTTCTGCAGCTTCTTTAAATTTATCCTCAGCAGCTTTATCTCCCGGGTTTTTATCCGGGTGATATTTGATCGCCATTTTACGGTAAGCCTTCTTAATCTCGTCAGCACCTGCGCTTTTGGTTACGCCCAATACGTCGTAATAATCTCTTTTACTCATCTTTTTTTATAAAATGATTGAATGATTGAGTGATGGAATGAATGAATATCAATTCAATCATTCAAATTCGGTCATTCAATAATTATTTTTATGCTCCAACTACTACTTTCGCGAAGCGGATCACATTATCATTTAAGGTATATCCTTTTTCAACCTCGTCTATAACTTTACCCTTTAAATCTTCAGTAGGAGCAGGGATATTGGTAATAGCTTCATGGAAATCCGTGTTAAAAGGCTGGTTAATGCTTTCTACATCTTTTAAGCCTTTCTGTGCTAAAGTGCTTTTCAATTTATTGTTCACCAATAAAATACCTTCTTTAACAGGAGCCACTTCCGTAGCGCTTTCCATTGCCTTTAATGCGCGGTCAAAATCATCTAAAATAGGTAAAAGCGAAACAATTACATCTTTACCGGCAGTTTGTAACAACTCTACACGCTCTTTTTGTGTACGGCGTTTGTAATTGTCGAATTCTGCATATAAACGCAGGTATTTATCGTTAAGCTGTTGAACCTCCGCCTGCAATTTCTCTTCGGCGGTCAATTCCGGTGCTTGCTCAGTCTCATTTGCGGTGGCATCAGTATTTTCTAAGTTTTCCGTAGCATTTTCTGATGTGTTTTCAGGATTCATTATATTTTCTTCTTTATCGTTATTTTTCTTCTTATTAAACATAATATAAGGCTGAATTTTTTTGTGTTAATCTCAACTATTTTGCCATAAACGTAAATCAGCCAAGCTGTCAGATTTATGGATGATTATCTGAACAGATTGGCTGATTAGCTGACGGATGTCAGAATTTTTATGCTATTTGTGCATCTTCATGTACTATGCCATTTTCGCATTTGATGATGCGTGAAGGAAAAGTGCGGATGATGTGGTAATCATGTGTGGCCATTAAAACCGCCGTTCCGGCCTGACTGATCTGTTTTAAAAGCGTTACGATTTCTTCGGAAGTTTCTGGATCTAAGTTCCCCGTTGGCTCATCTGCAAGGATAATTTCCGGATCGTTAAGCAAAGCCCTTGCAATTACAATACGCTGCTGTTCGCCACCAGAAATTTCGTGTGGCATTTTTTTGATCTTAGAACGCAGGCCTACTTTGTCTAAAACATCTTTAATACGCTCGCTAATCAACTTTTCGTCTTTCCAGCCGGTTGCTTTAAGTACAAACTCAAGGTTTTTTTCTATAGTCCGGTCGGTGAGTAACTGAAAATCCTGAAAAACAACCCCTAACTTACGACGTAAAAAGGGTACCTGGCTTTCTTTAAGGTTTTTAAGATCAAACCCCGCGATATTGCCATCGCCATTACCAATATGCAAATCGCCGTATAATATTTTAAGCAGGCTGCTTTTTCCAGAACCTGTTTGGCCAATCAGGAATACAAATTCATCTTTTTCGATGTGTAAATTTACATTGGAGAGGACTAAATGTTTTTGTTGAAAAACATCAACATTACTTAAATGAATTACTGAGTTGCCTGCCATATTATATTTCTAATTTTGCAATCTGCCCGAAAGGCAAATCTTTAACCATTTCCATAATGTATTCTTGCTTGTCGCCAAGTCCCAGTTTTTCCAGCGATTTATCAGGTCTGTCTACCCTAAAATAAGCTAAAAGTGTAAACTTGTCATCTCTTAACTGTACGTAATCCGGAATTTTGGCTATGCCTTTGACTTTTACGATATACATTGTGCCCAAAAATAGCATTTCCAAATGATAAGCGGAAGTTTGAATCCTTTTTTATCTGACTAACATAAGCCACCCTGTGTAGGTTTGAAATTTTTCATTTAAATAAACCGAATAATAATACACCGCAGGCGGAAGGTCTTTTCCGTTCATTTTGCCATCCCAGGGTTTAAAAGGGCCGGTACTTTGGTACACCACGCTGCCGTAGCGGTTAGTAATTTTAATTTTGGGGTTTGGAAATAATGCCGCTGTCGGGATATTCCAGGTATCGTTTACGTTGTCGCCATTTGGAGAAAAAGTATTTGGAATAACTACTTGTGGATAAACGGTTATATTTACCTCGTCGCTACTGCTGCTACAGCCTGATTTGGAAGTGGCCTGTAAGGTATAGGTGATATTGCGTGGTGGCGTGGCAATTGGATTCAGTTTGGTAGGGTCGTCCAGATAGCTGGCAGGTGTCCATGTATAAGTGACATCGCCTGATACTTTCCCATTTAAGGTTATTTTTTGTCCGCTTACGATTTCTTGGTCAGCACCAGCATCTGTCGTCGCATTTTTATTGACCTTTACCGTGATTTGTGCGGTTTCGGAACATGCACCTTGACTAACAGTTACTGTATAGGTAGTAGTTTCGGTCGGGGCAGCAATGGGATTGGCGCTTTTGCGATCTGAAAGACCATTTGCCGGCGACCAAAGATACGCCGTTCCACCCCATGCACTTAATTGCACCGATTTACCTTCACAAATGCTAATTTCCTGAACATTTGTGCCAATTGATATCGGTTCATTGACCTGTACATGGGTTATTGCATTTAATGAACAGCCATTTTTAGTGACGGTAACGATGTATTCACCTTCCATGGCTTTAGTCGCATTGACGATTGTTGGGTTTTGAGCTGTAGAGTTATAACCGTTTGGCCCTCTCCAGTTATAACTTGTTCCTCCAGATGCCTGTAACTGAATACTGTTGCCTACGCAGAATGGGCCGGAATTATTAGCTTCTGCAACGGGTAAGGCGGTTACGGTTACGGTGATGGGGTCTGAAACTGCTCTGCAGTTAACTTTGTCTATATTACCGTTAATGGCCGTAATTAAACGATATAGATAATTACCTTTAGGCTGGTTTAAAAAGTTGATGGTTGCCTGCTTTGTTGTTGCCCCAACGATATCAACCCAACCGGTACCTTTGTTTTCCTGCCATTGATAAACCGGATTGATATACTCCGGCAAAATATCAGCGTTTACTATAAAGCTTTTGGTGTTTCCCTCGCACATATTTAATGATGTATTATCCAGGTTAAAAAAAGGTGTGATGTGAGGACCACAGGCCTGTACCGTAATGTCATCCAAAGCAAAATCGTTACCGCTATCGGTAGAGGTATCATTAACGAGTTGCAGGGTCACCGTAGAGTTGTTTCCGTTGTTAAAATCAAGCGTGTATTGGTGCCACATCCCATCTGCTGTAACATTGCCGGTTGATGTATGGCCAAGGAAGTTACCATTGGGGTCAATCACCTTTAAAATCATCTTTGGAGGTGGGGCATTTACAGCTGGTGAGTTGGTGTTCAGTACCCAGATCGATAAACGTAAAATTGTATTTGGGCAAAGATTGTCCATTTTCTGTTCGAAAAAAACAGTAGGGGTCGAAATGCCATCTATCAAAAGCATTAAGCCATTGCTATCTCCGGTATGATCTGTATGGTGCTGCCAGTAAATCGGGTAGGGATTGTCAGGTGTAGCAGGCGTTTTAACTAAGCCTGACTGGTTTGGTGCTAAAGCTCTTGGGGTTTGCCCTGGAGGCCCCTTAAAAGTGGTAAAGGTGGTTGCACCCGGAGCATATTGTGCTAAAGGACCATACCAGTTATCCGCATTGTTGCCCTGCCCAAAAGTCTGGTTAATTAAAGCTTGTCCAAAAGTGCCGGTACATACCTGCGCCCTAACAAAATTCGCAAAGATCACGATATAAAGAAAGGATAGCGCTTTTATTAAAGGATACATTGGCTACGTCAAGTCAACACGCTAATATCCAAATAAAAAAAGTGTAATCCAATTGCTTATGGCAATCAATTTAGCGAGTTTAAAAAACTGATGGTATTTACGTTATCCGCATAATCCCAAAGTTTTGGGTGCTGGCTTTGGCCAAAATCAAAACTCATAATGTTTATTGGCGACTTGGTAACCACACACTGAATATCTGCTGTTTTATCATTCAGTTTATCTTCTACGTCTTTCAGGTTTTCGTATTCTTCATAGTAAAGTACAGCCAGTGGCGAAGCTAAACTCTGATCTTCTTTTAACAGCAAAAAACCATTATCAAAATGTTTGGCAGCATTTACCAGATAAATGGATTTATTGTAATCGTAATTATTCTGATATTTAAAATGGTTAATAATGGGCTGAAAACTTTCTATGCCCTCGTAGAAATTAGCAATCTCATATCCTTTTGGAAGATACAGCTTGGAAACATTTCTGCAGCCCAGTCCAAAATAATCAAAAATATCGTTTCCCAGGCTTTGGATGTCCTCTTTGGTTTCTGTACCATCTAAAACTGCTACACTATTTCTGTTTTTCCGTATGATATTGGGCACTTTACTAAAGTAATAGTCAAAATACCGGGATGAATTATTACTTCCGGTAGCAATTACAGCATCGAAATCTTTTAAGCGTTCCACGTATTCAATGTGATCTGCAAAAGCCGGTTCAATATTGATCAATTCAGCAAGAACAGTTTTAATCAATTGATCATCTGAAGACGAAAGTTTGATTAAGGCTATGTTCCCTGTCGCTAAAACGCATAAAACGTCATGTAGACCCACCAAAGGAATGTTTCCTGCTAAGATCAAACCAATCTTTTTTGGAGATGTATTGAATTGAATTGATTCGAACCAAAGAAGCAAATCGGTCTCATTTAACATTTCTGCAAATGATAGGATAGACTTTTTAATATTTTCTTCAGTGAACCATGCATTAGCGTTTCCGGCACTATAAAGTATATTTCCCAGTATGTCAGCAGGGCTTGTAAGCTTTTGGCCGAGTTTACCGAATGCAATTATTGCTTTTTCTTGAGTTAATGCTGACATATTTAGAATTATTATTAATGGATTATATCTTATATTTGCAGGCGCAAAGGTAAACTAAGCAAAAGAATTAGACGAAAACATGGCAATTAAAATAACAGATGAGTGTATAAATTGTGGGGCATGTGAACCAGAATGTCCAAATAACGCGATTTACGATGCCGGAACTGCATGGCGTTTTTCTGATGGTACGAATTTAGAAGGTATCATTGATTTTGGTAATCAAAAAATTGAAGCTGATGCTGCTCAGGAGGCAGTTTCAGATGAAGTATATTATATCGTATCCGATAAATGTACTGAGTGTAAAGGTTTTCATGATGAGCCACAATGTGCGGCAGTATGCCCGGTTGATTGTTGTGTAGATGATGAGGATATCCGCGAAACAGAAGAAGAATTATTGGCTAAGAAAGCCTGGTTGCACCAGGAAGGATAGTCCTAATCAGATATTAAGAAGGAAGTCTCGCTTAAGGTGAGACTTTTTTTTATTTATGAAGTTTTGGTTTGATGCTACAGGCCCCACTGGTTTGCTCGTTATCTTGACTGTAGCGCAGTCCCGGCATTAAGTCAGAAGAGAGATCTTTGAACCAAATTATTAAACGCTAGTTTAAAAGATTTCTCCGCTGCAGTCGAAACGAGATTTCGAGAAAATTCTAACTCTTTATAGCCCTGTAATTTATTTTTTTATAAACTGATTTTTCTTAATGAAGACAATTGTTTAGGTTAAACCAATTAATCAACATCGCTCTTATTAGGAATAATCAAAACCGGGCAGGCAGATTTTCTCGCTACGTGTTCGGCTACGCTTCCCATTAAAAAGTGGTATAAACCAGTTCGGCCATAAGTGCCTATCACGATTAAATCCGATCCCCATTCGTCTGATTGTTGGATGATACCATGTGCAGCGGTATCAATAACGCTTAGGTAAGTGGTAGCGATCCCGTTTCCGTATTTAGTCTCCATTTCTTTTAGTAAAATGTGGCTGTTCTCTTCGCTGTTATCATAAGTTTCCAAGAAAACAGGGGCCAGCGTTAGGTCTGCATTCACATTGGCTGGTACAGGCTCAATAATGTTAACCAGTGCTACTTCCGCCCCAAATTTTTCAGCCATATCGTAACCGGCTTTTGCCGCTTTTTCTGAGCAGGTACTATTATCAACAGCAATTAATATTTTTTTAAAATTCATGGCGGGCTTATTTAAAAATGAACACCATAAAAATAACAAATTTGTATGGAAAATGTTAGGTAATAGCGGTAATTTATTAGTTTTACATCGTTTCACGAGCAGATTATATGGAAAATCAATATGGTATTTGTAGAGTAGCAGTAGCCCCTTTAAGAGCAGATGCATCAGACCGAGCAGAAATTGTTTCACAATTGTTATTTGGTGATCATGTTGAAATTATCCAGAAAGAAGAACGTTGGTGGCTGATTCAGAATGGCTATGATGGTTATCAGGGCTGGATGGATTTCAGGCAGCTGGCCGCCATTAACCAGGACCAGTTTGCAGAAATGCATGATTGTCATTTGTTGGCGCCTTTAAGTTTCAATAACGTGTTAACCGCCAATGATGGAAGTTTATATCATTTAAGTCCGGCAAGTAATCTACCCTTTGTAAAAGATGGATATTGTTATGCCGGAGAAGAAAGGTTTAAACTGAATTTTGAACCATACGATAACCGTACTGTGAATTTTACGGATAAAGTAACCGAAACAGCCAAATTTTTTCAGAACATCCCCTACTTATGGGGCGGAAGGCATTTATTTGGCTTAGATTGCTCAGGTTTTACGCAAACCGTTTTTAAAATGTTGGGTGTAAAGTTAAACCGCGATGCTGCTCAGCAGGCGGAACAAGGTGAACTGGTTGGTTTTCTCGCCGAGTGTAAGCCAGGTGATGTTGCGTTTTTCGATAATGAGGAAGGCCGGATTACACACGTGGGTATTATGTTGAGTCCAAGTGAGATCATCCATTCCTCTGCAAAGGTTAAAATTGATCCAATTGATGATCAGGGGATTTTTAATAAAGAACTGGGAAAATATTCTCATAAATTGAGAATTATTAAACGTTTTGTGGAATAATGCCCAAAAATGTATCCTATTATAAACAATACATTTCTTTATGCCATCTAAATTTAAAATTCAAATCCCTGATCCTTGCCAAGAACAATGGGAAGTGATGCAACCACATGCAAATGGTAAATTTTGTGATTCCTGTCAAAAATCAGTTATTGATTTTACCAATTTCTCTGATCGCGACCTACAAGAGTGGTTTACCAAAAATCAGGGAAATAGCTGTGGAAGGTTAAAACCGGAGCAGCTTGACCGGTTAATACATGTGAAATCGAATTTTGCAATTAGCCGATTTAAGCCAAACCTGATTGCAGCGTCTTTATTTGCTTTTTTGAGTTTTCCGAAATTTGGTAATGCAAATATTTTTTCCTCGTATCCAACCTTCCAAACCGATAATAAAAAATCTTTAACAGATGATGTTTTAGAAGGAAATTCTGAAGATGGATTTGTTACAGTACAAGGCAAGGTTACTGATGGGGATGAGAAACTTCCAATTATAGGTGCAACTGTAACGATTACAGGTTCGAAAATTACAACCGTTACAGATCGAAATGGAAAATTCGAGTTTAAGCTGAATAGAAAGGAATTTAAGAATAAGATTTTCCTGGATTTAAGATATATTGGCTATGAAACTAAACATGTAAAAGTAAAGCTGGTGAGTGATGAAGTTATTTTTATAAAAATGAAGATGGATAGTTATGTTTTAGGAGGATTGGCCATTATTGAGCAACCTACATTTTTAGAGCGAATAAGTCAGTTGTTAAATGGCTAGTTAAACCTATTCCATCTCCCAAACCATTATCTGTCGGTCATCACCTGTAGAAATGAGGTATTTACCATCATGGCTCCACATAATTTTATTGATAGAATGGGTATGGCCTATACCCGCTTTTTCCAGGCTTAATATTTTATAGAGTTTAAAATTCTCTGCATCCCAAAGTTTAATGCTTTTATCCTGGCTGCATGTTGCAAAATAGGGTAGGGAAGGGTGGAAAGCAATATCATAAATGGTAAACATGTGTGCCGGTACGGTTTCCCTTAACTCGTAATTTGGTATATCCCATATCTTTAATTGTGCATCCCGGCTTCCTGAAATCAGGTATTTACCTGTTGGGTGATAGGCCAAAGACGTAACCGGAAGTTTATGTCCTTCCAGATTTTGCTTCAGGCTATAATCTTGACGATTATAAATTTTAATCAGGTGGTCTTTACAGCCAAATGCAATTTCCGTTTCGTCAGGAGACAAGGCAATGGTTCTTACAGTGTCGTAAGCTGCCTGAAAGCGGTAAATTTCCTTAAAATCATTTAACGACCAAACCGCTACGGTTCCATCTTCGCCAGTGGTTAAAAGCTCATTTTTACTTTTTACCGTTTGTATATCGAAAATAGGTTTGATATGTGCATTAACCCTTACAATTACCTTTTGTTCTTTCAGGTCGTAAACACTAAAAGCACCACTTCTTTCGCCAACAAATAATTGATCGTTATGGTAATGCAGACAATAAACAGAGCTTTGCACGGGCATTTTAACCTTAACAAAAGCCATTTCCGCTAACGACCATTCTACAATACCTTTGTCGTTACCCCCACTAAAAAATAATTCATCCTGATCCGAGTGGGCAAGGGCATAAACAGGATTTTGGTGGCCAGGAAGCGTTTTGATGTATTTGAGCATGTGAAGAGGGTTGGAAGGAGTAGAGGTGGAAGGTTGGAAGGCCGATGGATATTCATACCCTCAACCTTCCTGCCTTCTACCTTATTTATGCCTTTTCTCTAAATTTTTTGCGATGTCTTGAATCGACAGGCCTTTTTCTTTCAATAAAAATAAGAGGTGGAAAACAAGATCTGAAGCTTCTCCGATAAGTTCTTCTTCCGATTCTGCCAGTGCCGCAATAACCGTTTCTACACCTTCTTCGCCAACCTTTTGCGCAATTTTATTTAAACCTTTGTTGCGCATTTTGTTAATGTAAGAACCTTCAACCGGATTTTCATAACGATCATTAATGATGTTTTCGAGCTCGAAAATGAAATTCTGGTTGAAATCTGTTTTGAAGCAGCTGCGGCTACCGGTATGACAAGTTGGGCCAACAGGATCTGCCTTAATCAGGATGGTATCATTATCGCAATCCACAAAAAGCTCCTTCACATAAAGGAAGTTATTGCTGGTTTCGCCTTTTGTCCAAAGGCGGTTTTTTGAACGCGAAAAGAAAGTTACTTTACCCTCAGCCTGGGTTTTTTCCAAAGCCTCGGCATTCATATAACCCAGCATCAAAACTTCTAAAGTTTTGTGATCCTGAATAATTACAGGTAGTAAGCCTGCAGTTTTATCCCAATCAAGGGAATTAATATCAATTGTCATTTTATTTTTTTATTTCGGAAAAAGCAGACTCATTGGCATGGACCGCTGACCCCGGACTTATTTATATCCTTACCGGAATTTGGTTTCTTTTCAATTCTTGTTTCAAATCAGGAATCAGGATTTCGCCATAATGAAATACGGAAGCGGCCAATGCGGCATCAACATTTGCTTTCTGGAATACTTCAGTAAAATGATCCATGTTGCCGGCACCGCCCGAAGCGATGATCGGGATATTAATCATTTGGTTTACTTTGCCTAATAATCCACAATCAAAGCCAGCCTTGGTGCCATCGTGGTCCATTGAGGTTAATAAAATCTCACCAGCGCCTAAATCTTCAGCCTGTTTAATCCATTTTTCGGTTTCCAGTTCGGTAATTAACCTTCCTCCATTTAAATGAACCATATTTTTGCCGTCTACGTGTTTAGTATCAACGGCCAAAACCACAAACTGTACACCGAAGGCTTTGGCCAGTTCTTCAATCAGTTTAGGATTGCGTACGGCTGCAGAATTAATACTGATTTTATCGGCACCTGCATTTAAAAGTGCATCAGCATCTGCAATTTCGGTGATCCCACCACCAATGGTAAAAGGGATGTTTAGCTGCCTAGCCACCGATTTAACCATTTCGATCATGGTTTTGCGACGCTCGTGTGTTGCGGTAATATCGAGGAAAACCAATTCGTCCGCCCCTTGTTGCGCATACTGCGCAGCCAGTTCAACCGGGTCCCCTGCATCGCGTAAATCAACAAAGTTTACGCCTTTTACGGTACGGCCGTCTTTAACGTCTAAACAGGGGATTATTCTTTTTGAAAGCATACTTTATGTTTGTAGTTCATCATTGCGAGGCACGAAGCAATCTTAATGCTTTCGCGCGGAGCGATTCGTCACCCTGATCTGTAGCGCGGCGGAAAGCTAAAAAGTAAATTAATTTCAGGGTCTATATTGCACTAAGATGCTGAAATAAATTCAGCATGACGATCGAATATTACAATGAACTAAATATTAAATGTTATTTTAAATTGAACTTAGCGCCTTCAAATTCCACTCTTTAATTTCTTCAATAGTAATCCTGTCTTCGTAAATGGCTTTTCCAACTACTACACTTCTAATTGGATATTTGGCCAGTTCGTAAATATCGTCCATTGAACTTACACCACCCGAAGCAATTAATTTGATCATTGGTGAGTGTTCCAGTAATTTTTGATATAATTCAATCGCTGCGCCACCTAATTTCCCGTCTTTACTGATATCGGTACATAAGAAGCGGAAAAATCCCAGCGAAAGGCATTTATCTACGTAATCCATTAGCTTAATAGGTGAACTTTCCATCCAGCCTGAGTACTTAATCACTTCGTCTAAAACGTCAATTGCAATAACAATGCGGTTGGCATAATCGTCTTTTTTAGCAAATGCCTCGCTCAACTGTGGCAAGAAATCAGGGTTGGTAATGGCTTGTGTACCTACAATTACCCGATGGATCCCGGCATCAAGCAAGTTAGTCACCTGTTCAATGGTTCTGATACCACCACCATACTGCACCTTCATGTCGGTTTTTTTGATGATCTCAAAAAGTGCTTTTTGATTGCTAAAATCACCTTTAGCTCCGTTTAAGTCAATAATATGGATAAAATCTGTACCATTAGAGCGGTATTTTTCTATCATTTCGGGAATGGAAACATCATATTCCGTTTTCTGGTTGTAATCTCCTTCACGCAGACGGACCACTTTTCCATCCAAGATATCAATAGCTGGTATTATGTACATTTTATAAGCTTAAGTTTGAAAAATTTTTTAATACTAGTTCGCCGGCTTTTCCCGATTTTTCGGGATGAAATTGAACGCCGTAAAAATTATCTTTTTGTACCGCTGCCGAAAACTTTAAACCATAATCAACAGATGCGATATCAAAAGTAGGGTTATATTCAATAAAGTACGAATGCACGAAGTAAAATTGTGTATTATCTTCAACACCTTCAAATAAAGAATTGCTTTTTGGGGTCACCGCATTCCAGCCCATGTGCGGGATTTTGATATTCAGCGACTTATCGAATTTTTTGGTTTTAACCGGAACGATATTTAGAAGCGCGGCATCGCCCTCTTCAGAATGTTCGGTAATAAGCTGCATGCCCACACAGATGCCCAGTACAGGTTTGGTTAGCTTTTTTATGGCTTCAACCAGGCCGGTACCCTTTAATTTTTCCATGGCCGCACCCGCATGGCCAACACCCGGGATGATGATGTGGCTGTATTTTTCGAGGTCATTTTCTGTATTTACCATGCCATAGGTTACATTTAAGCGGTCTAATGCTGCGGTAAGGGAGAAAATATTGCCTGCTCCGTAGTTTATAATTCCAACCATAATTTAATAATTAACATTCTTTTTTTATAGGTTTGAAAATGAAAGTCAGTTTTTCATCGGGCCTGTAGTCCCGCTATCGCTTATAGTCCTCGCTACGCTGCGGGCTATTCCGCTCTATCGGGTTTATTTAACAGCGGATGGGCGTTACCCTCCGCCTTAAACCTTTCAGCCTTCCACTTCTCTTACAACATTCCTTTGGTACTCGGCAAAACCATTTTCTCTGCATCACGTTTTATAGCCATTTTAATGGCTTTTGCAAATGCTTTAAAAATGGATTCAATTTTATGGTGCTCGTTATCACCTTCCGCTTTTATATTTAGATTGCATTTTGCAGCGTCACTAAACGACTTAAAGAAATGATAAAACATCTCAGTCGGCATATCGCCAACTTTTTCACGTTTAAATTCGGCATCCCAAACAATCCAGTTTCTTCCCCCAAAATCAATAGCTACCTGAGCCAAACAATCGTCCATTGGTAAGCAAAAACCATACCTTTCAATCCCCAGTTTATTGCCTAATCCTTTAGCAAAGGCTTCTCCCAGCGCAATACCGGTATCTTCTATGGTGTGGTGTTCATCAATATGCAAATCGCCTTTAGCTATTACTTCTAAATCTACACTCCCATGTCTGGCAATCTGATCAAGCATGTGATCGAAAAAGTTTAAACCAGTTTCGATTTTCGCTTTTCCGGTTCCATCCAGATCAAGGTTAATGGTGATGTCGGTTTCATTGGTTTTACGCTCATGATGAATTTTTCTGCTTCCCGCTTTAAGCAGATTATAGATATCTTCCCATTTTTTGGTTTCCAGAATGATAACATCTAAGAGTGTTTCATGCTTATCCAGCGCTTCTGTTGAGCCTAATGCATCATTCTGGCGAAGAAAAATGGCTTTTGCACCTAAATTTTTGGCCAAAACTACATCATTCAAACGGTCGCCGATAACGAAAGAGTTTTTCAGGTCGTAATCTTCGCTAAAATATTTTGTCAATAAAGCGGTGCCCGGTTTACGGGTAGGAGCATTGTCTTTTGCGAAAGTTCTATCAATTACAACCTCGCTGAAATGTACCCCTTCGCCTTCAAAAGTCTCCAGCATAAAATTATGGATAGGCCAGAAATTTTCTTCCGGATTTGAAAGTGTACCCAAGCCATCCTGGTTGGTAACCATTACGAGTTCGTAATCCAGTTCGGCTGCAATTTTCGATAAATAATATAACGAACGTGGATAAAACTTAAGCTTTGCAAAACTATCTACCTGTTCATCATCTGGCTCGATATTTAAAGTGCCGTCCCTATCTATAAATAATACCTTTTTCATTTTAGAAATTTTCTAGAACAGTTAATAGTTTGTCGTTTTCTTCTTTTGTACCCACAGTGATCCTTAAACAACCTTCGCACAAAGTTACTTTAGAACGGTCGCGTACGATGATGCCTTGCTCTACTAAAGTATCATAAATTTTTAGCGCATCTGTAACTTCTGTGAGAATAAAATTTGCATCAGAAGGGTATACTTTTGTTACAATATTTATTCCACTTAATGCCTTGCTTAAACGATCTCTTTCTGCAACAGATTCTTTAATCCATTCATTCACTTGTGCAATATTTTTTATTGCCTCAAATGCTAAATCCTGAGTGGCCTGATTGATGTTATAAGGTGGCTTAATTTTGTTCAAAACATCAATCACTTTTGTGGAAGAAAAGGCCATGCCTAAACGTAAAGCCGCGAGTCCCCAGGCCTTCGAAAATGTTTGCAAAACCACAAGGTTTGCGTACTCAGTTAACTCCTGAATAAAGGTCTTCTGACGGGCATAATTAATGTACGCTTCATCCACTACAACGATACCGTTAAAGTTGGCTAAAATGGTTTCAATATCTTCCCGGTTTATCGAATTTCCGGTTGGATTATTTGGCGAGCAAATGAAGATTAATTTGGTGTTTTTGTCGATCGTTTCTGCGATCTTTTCCATGTCTAACTGGAAGTCCGGAAGCAGGCTTACTTTGCGTATTTCTACATCATTTATGTTGGCCGAAACTTCGTACATTCCGTAAGTTGGAGGCAGCACAATTACATTGTCTTTTCCGGGATTACAGAAAGCGCGAAATAACAAATCTATTGCTTCGTCACTACCGTTTCCTAAAAAAGTATTCTCAATTGGCACGCCCTTTATTTTACTGATGGCATCTTTCAAGTCCAGCTGTAAAGGATCTGGATAGCGGTTATAATTGGCGGGCAGCGGTGAGCCATAACTGTTCTCGTTGGCATCTAAAAAAACAGATGCCTGACCTTTAAATTCGTCCCTTGCAGTAGAGTAGGGGCGAAGGTTTTTTATATTTTCTCTTACTAAATCGTTAATGTCCATTTTTTAAGGTAAAAGGTAAAAGGTAAAAGGTAAAAGGGCTTGGCATGTAGCCTAAAGCTTTATACGTTATACTTTTTACTGGATTTATTGAAATGACTTAATCTTATCTTCGGTTTTATTTTATACTTATTTATTTTCTGACTGCTGACTTCGGTCTTCCGACCCAACACCTAATCTTATACTCACCGCGTTTCTATGCGCCTCCAAACCCTCTGCTGCTGCAAGTATCTCTACTGTTTTGCCAATATTGTTTAAGCCTTCCTGAGATAAGTGCTGGAAAGTGATTTTTTTCAAAAACGCATCTGTTGATACGCCTGAATAAGCCTTTGCAAAGCCACTGGTAGGTAAGGTATGGTTGGTTCCCGAAGCATAATCGCCCACACTTTCTGGCGTAAGATTGCCTAAAAATACAGATCCTGCATTGAAAATCAGGGGGATAATACTTTCAAAGTTTTCCGTGGCCAATATTAAGTGCTCTGGTGCATATTCATTTGAAAATAACATCGCTTCATTCAGGTTTTTAGTTAAAACAGCATAAGAATTAGCAATGGCCTTGACTGCTATCTCTTTTCTGGGAAGAATAGTAAGCTGACTTTCAATTTCTTTTAATGTTTCAGCTATGATTTGATTAGAGGTAGATACCAAAATAGCCTGGCTATCAGTTCCATGTTCTGCCTGTGCAAGTAGGTCAGCAGCAATAAATGACGGATTGGCAGTCTCATCTGCAATGACCAGTACCTCCGATGGTCCGGCAGGCATGTCAATAGCCACCTTATTTTGAACCATGGTTTTGGCTGTGGTTACGTAGCGATTGCCAGGTCCGAAGATCTTATATACCTGTGGCACACTTTCCGTTCCAAAAGCCATAGCTGCTACAGCCTGTGCGCCTCCAATCAGAAATAATTTTTCGATACCCAATAACACTGCGCAGTAAGCCAGGTAACAATTTGTTTTACCATCACTTTGTGGCGGAGAGCATACGATAATTTCTTTACAGCCTGCAATAAGCGCTGGTGTTGCCAGCATTAAAAAAGTGCTTGGTAATACTGCAGTTCCCCCCGGGATATACAATCCGACCTTTTCAATTGACCTGCTTTCGCGCCAGCAAACTACACCTGGCATGGTCTCTACTTTATCTTCTTTTTTTAGCTGTGACAAGTGAAAATTTTTAATGTTTTCATACGCCGTATCAATCGCTTTTTTTGCTTCATCAGGGATAGTTGCTGCAATAGCTTTTAATTCCTCTCCATCTAGAAAAAGTTTTTCCAGTTCCACCTTATCAAAGACTTTGGCAAAATCAAAAAGGGCTTTGTCGCCATCCGTTTTTACTGATTTTACAATGTCGGCAACACGACTTTCCACCAACTTATCATCCTCAATCTGTCTGGAACACAGTTCTTCAATTTTTGATTTAGATAAATCTGTATAATTATAGATTTTCAATGATTTATATTTTTAAATTAACTAATAGTTAATATGAAATTTTAAAAATTTATCTGATTATTTTCTCAATAGGCATCACTAAAATACCTTCGGCTCCGGCAGCTTTTAAACTGTTTATTTTATCCCAGAAATCTTCTTCTGCAATTACCGAATGTACGGCTACCCAGTTAGGCTCGAAGAGTGGAACTACCGTAGGACTTTTTACGCCGGGCAACAGATCAACTACTTTTTGAAGGTTATCTTTCGATACATTCAGTACTACATATTTGTTTGATTTTGCACTAAGTACAGAGCGGATGCGTTGCAATAATTCTGCTACCTCCGGATTGTCGGCGATAGATTTGTTTCCGATTAAAACAGCTTCAGATTGCATGACATCAGCGAAAGGTTTTAAGCCATTACTTTTTAATGTTCCACCTGTTGAAACGATATCGAAAATGGCGTCACTTAATCCTAAACCCGGACCAATTTCTACCGATCCTGAAATGGTTCTGATATCAGATTGTATCCCTTTTTCCTGGAGAAATTTTTCGAGAATTACCGGATAAGAAGTTGCAATGGCCTTGCCGTTTAACTCTTCCAATTGTTGGATGTTGCTGGTGGCCTGAACGGCGATTTTTAAGGTGCATTTTCCAAAACCTAATTTTTGAAGATGGTCTACCTCGGCTTTGGTTTCTACAATCACATTTTCGCCAACTATACCTAAATCGGCAATGCCGTCCTGTACGTATTCCGGAATATCATCATCACGCAGGAAAAGAATTTCTAAAGGAAAATTGGTAACAGTTGAGATGAGTGAACTTTTGTAGTTTTCGAAAGATAAACCACAATTTTTGAGTATTTCTACAGATTTTTCGTTTAACCTACCTGATTTTTGGATAGCAATTTTAAGTGTTTTCAAAGTATTGAATATAGAGTGAACAAGAAATTATTTTACGGAAAAAAGTTTTGAAGTACAAAACAAACATATCATATCGCCTATCGGCGATGGTGTAAATGTAAGTGATGGTTCAAAGTTAAGTTCATAAATTATTTCTGCCAGTATCAATACGTTAGCTGATAAGCGCTGGCAAATATAGTGTTTGATTTGTGAAAACAAAAAATAATGGCACTTAATTTGCCATTATGCTGTTTTTATTATCATTAACCGTTAATTTATATTAAAATTTTACGCTTTTGAAAAAGTTTCACCTTCTTATTCTGCCATTTATTTTATTTATATCTGCTTGTGGGTGGTTTAAAAGCCCGCCGGAGATTGGGCAAGTGCTATCTGAACATTTCAAGAATAAAATCTATAAAGATTTTGATACTGTAGCTTATGATAGTGTTTTTGTGAAAACAATGGACAGTCTTTCAGGTAAATTCGTAAATCCCAAAGCCATAAAAGCGTTTTATAAGAATAATAATACTCAGCCTAAACTGGTTACACAATTCTACACTAATGGCCAGTTAGACTCACTGGTGAGTTATTTAGATCAAAGCACGGTACATGGCTTTAATCCAAAAATCTTTAAGGGTGATGAAATTAAAGGTTTATTGACTGTGTTAACGGCCAATAAGTTTAAGAAGGTAGAGGAAAGTTATCCTATAATTGCTAAACTGGAACTTCTATCTGCAAATGCTTATCTAAATTATAACAATTATCTAAAATATGGAGTCGTAAATCCGCGGACCATTTTTTCGCGTTATTACATTAAAGTGAAGCGTCCGGATAGCTTGGGTATGATTAATCTTTTAAAGGGCAAAAGCCTTATAGATACTCTAAGATCCGTTCAGCCAAAGTCGGCTCAATATAAGGCTTTACAAGCTGCTTATTTAAATACAGATTCGGAAAGTGAAAAGCGGATTTTATTGTTGAATATGGAACGTTTCCGCTGGAAAATGCCGGTGACGGGAGACAACTATGTTCAGGTAAATATTCCTGATTTTAGGTTGACCTGGTTTGATAAAAAAGATACTTTAATTACGATGAAAGTATGTGTGGGCGGCAAGCGTGAAAATGGTTACGAAGAGAAGCTCAAGTCCTTTGCAAAATCAGGTAATTTAGATGACAAACCGAAGAATCATGAGACACCATTATTGTTCAGTAAAATTAACTCTATTCAAGCCAATCCGGTGTGGAATATTCCGGTAAGTATTGCTCAGAGTGAGATCTATTGGATGGCCAGAAAAGACCCTTATTATTTATCGAACAGTAACATCAAAGTTTATTATAAAGATAGGCTTATTGGTGAGCCTGATACCATCAACTGGAGCAAGTATTCACGGGATAAATTACCTTTTAAATTTAAGCAGGGATCCGGTGGTGGAAACGCCTTGGGGAAGTTTAAATTTATCTTCGATAATAGCTCGAGTATTTACCTGCACGATACCAATAACAAGAACGGATTTAACTTAACCAACAGGGCCATCAGTCATGGTTGTGTACGAATCGAAAAGCCACTTGAATTTGCTGAACTTTTGGTGAAAGATCCATACACTTATGATAAACTTAGGGCAGAGGTTGATCTGCCACCAGTAGATAGTACGCATATAAAATGGTATAAAAAACGTATGGCCCAAAAGGCAGATACCACCAAGGCTTTTCAATTAAAACCTGCCTGGTTCGGACCAAAGAAACCGGTTCCTTTATTGATTACTTATATTACGGCCTGGTCTCAGAATGATCAGATTGAATACCGTCCTGATGTTTATGGTATGGACGATAAACTTTGGGCGGCAATGAAGAAGTTTAGGTAAGAAATTAAGTATAGCATTCGGTCTTTTATCTGAAAAGCATTAATTTTGTGTTGTTTTTACACAAATTAAGGGATGATCGATCAAAACATTAAAATTGCCGTTGATGCCATTGTATTTGGCTATGAAAAGGGAACACTCTATGTGTTGGCCGTTCAACAGCGCTTTGGTAAACTCGCCGACCGGTGGGTTTTGCCCGGTGGATTTATTTTGAATGACGAACCTTTAATAAATGCAGTAGAACGTGAGCTTAGGGAAGAAGCAGGGATAACAGTAAATTATCTGGAGCAACTAGCAACATTCGGCGACAACGTTAAGCGCGACGAACGTTTCAGGGTGATTTCTGTGGCCTATTTTGCCTTGGTAAATCCTAAGAATTTTGTACTCAAGGCCGATACCGATGCCAAAGATGCCAAATGGTTTGATGTAGCGCAGTTGCCAGTATTGGGATTTGATCATAATGAAATGGTTAAACTTGCTCACCAACGTTTAAAAAGTAAATTGACCTATCAGCCTATCGGATTCGACCTCCTGGACCAGGAGTTTCTGTTCTCCGACCTCGAAAATTTATATTGCTCTATTTTGGAGCGGGATATAGACAGGAGAAATTTCAGAAAAAAAATATTAAGCTTTGGGATTGTTACGGAAACCGATAAAGTGGTCAAAATAGGGTCTAGCGGACGTCCAGGAAAACTTTTCACTTTTGATAAAGCAAAATATAATCAGCTTTTAAAAGAAAATTTTCAGTTTGATATTAGGTTTGCGTAAAATAAACACAAATTAATTTTTGTATTCTAATAATGATTTTTATATTTGTGTAAATAATACGCAAATATATGTTGAATCTTCATCCAGGTTTTACTCCGCTAGGCGAAAATAACTTAATCGAGTACAAATCTTTCTTATTTGCAGGTGGCGAGCCACATGTAAAAATTTCAAATAATTTTGATGTAACCAAACCTGTTACGATTACACATCGAATAAATTCCTTTAATGATTTAGGTCTGATCTGCATTACCGTTGATGCTTTGAAAAGAATGGGCGTAAAGGAAATTAATCTTTTCATTCCATATTTTCCGGCGGCGAGGCAAGATCGGATAATGGTTCCTGGAGAGCCTTTATCGGTAAAAGTTTATGCTGATCTAATTAATGCAATGGCGTTGGCAAGTGTTACCATTTTCGATCCGCATAGCGAAGTAACTCCTGCATTGCTGAATAACTGTGTGACCGTTTCTAATCACGAATTTATAAAACAGGTAATTGCAAAAATTGGGAATGAAGTAAAGCTGATTTCTCCTGATGGAGGGGCTTTGAAGAAAATTTATAAAGTTTCTGAATTTTTAGGTGGGACAGAAGTGGTAGAATGCTCCAAAAGCCGCGACGTAAAAACCGGAAAACTTTCTGGTTTTAAAGTATATAGCGAAGATCTGGCCGGGGCAGATTGTTTAATTGTAGACGATATCTGTGATGGTGGCGGAACCTTTATCGGTTTGGCAGAGGCACTAAAGGCTAAAAATGCAGGGAAATTATATCTCGCGGTCAGTCATGGCATATTTAGTAAAGGTTTTGAGGTGTTTGATCCATACTTTGAGCAGATTTTCACAACAGATTCGATCAGAGATGTTGATCATGCCGGCGTAACGCAGATAAAATTAATGGATATTTTATAGAATAATATGAGAACGGTACTACCTCCAGAGATTATTTCGCCGTATGATGTGTCGGTATTTCTTGCCGGAACCATTGATATGGGACATTCGGTTGATTGGCAACAAGAATTTATTCATCAGGCAAATAGGGAAAAAACTTTGGATGATGTAGTCGTTTTCAATCCACGAAGAAAATTCTGGGATCACAGCTGGACACAGTCGATCGAAAATATATGGTTCAGCGGGCAGGTAAACTGGGAACTGGATGCGATGGAAAGTGCTGATGTGATTTTGTTATTCCTTAAAGCAAATTCCAAATCACCCATTTCGATGATGGAGTTAGGTCTGTTTACCGACTCGGGAAAGCTGATGGTTTGCTGTGAGGAAGGGTTTTGGAGAAAGGGTAATATCGATATCGTTTGTAAGCGGAAAGGAATCGATCAGTACGATACCTTCGATAAACTTAGTGCTGCTGTAGTGGCAAGGCTTAAAAATTTGGTAGAAAGTAAATAAAAGCGAAAAAGATGAAAGACATGATTATTCATAGCGCAATTTTCGGACTGGTAGTTGGAGATGCTTTAGGCGTGCCGGTAGAATTTAAAACCAGGGCATATTTAAAACGGAACCCGGTTATGGATATGATGGGCTACGGTACGCATCGTCAGCCCGCAGGCACCTGGAGCGACGATAGCTCGCTTGCGCTTTGCCTTGCTGAAAGTCTGTGTGGTGGTTATAATCTGGATGATATCTCACAAAAATTTCTTCAATGGTTTAATGCTGAAATCTGGACGTCTCATGGAAAAGTTTTTGATATCGGAATTGCTACAACAGCGGCAATTAATATGATAAAACATGGGGCCGATCCTGTTTTATGTGGCGGAGCAGCTGAAACAGATAATGGCAATGGATCATTAATGCGGATTTTACCCTTATTGTTTTATCTGCAGGATGAAAAAGACCTGAAGATTGTTTTTAAATACGTAAAAGAAATTTCATCTATCACTCATGCACATTTTCGTTCCGTTTTTGCCTGCTTTATCTACATCATTTATGGTTTGGAGCTATTAAAAGGAATTGAAAAACGCGAAGCTTACACCAATATGCAGCTCAAGCTTAAAGATTTTATTTCAGATCATGATTTTGAACAACAGGAAATTGATTTGTTTAAAAGGGTTTTGGCAGACGATATTTCAACTGTTGGTGAAAATGATATTTATTCTTCAGGATATGTTTTGCATAGCCTGGAAGCGGGTTTGTGGTCTATCCTAACAACCGGATCTTATGAAGATGCTGTTCTAAAAGCGGTTAACCTGGGCGAGGATACCGATACAACAGGCGCAATTACCGGTGGTTTAGCTGGTTTAATCTATGGTTTTGAATGTATTCCAAAAAATTGGATCGACTCCATTGCAAAGAAAGCCGAAATTGAAAAACTTTGCGAAAAAATGAATACTGTACTGAGGAACGTAAGTGAGGAATTTTAAGTAAAAGTTGATGATCATAGAATTAGTTAAAGCGGATATAACCACAATTAAAGCCGATGCCATTGTTAATGCAGCGAACAGTTCGTTATTAGGTGGTGGTGGAGTTGATGGCGCTATCCACAGAAAAGGCGGCAAAGCGATTTTAGATGCATGTATGGCCATCAGAAATAAACAAGGGAAGTGCGACACTGGCAATGCGGTAATTACAACTGCAGGTAATTTACCTGCAAAATATGTGATCCATACCGTTGGGCCGGTTTGGAATGGTGAAAGTGAAAGAAATAATGAACTGCTTGCAGCATGTTACCGAAACAGTTTGATGCTTGCAGTAGAAAATGACATAAAGGTGATCGCTTTTCCTAACATCAGCACCGGGATTTATCATTTCCCGAAAGATAAAGCAGCAGAAATTGCCATTAGAACGGTAAATAATTTTGCTCAAAATGAAAAAATAGAAAAGGTAATCTTCGTTTGTTTTGACGATGAGAATTACTTAATCTATGAAGAGAAACTCAATCGCATTAATCAGTGAGACGAGTCATTAATAGTATAACAGAATGAAAATCAAACTAAAAAAATATAAAGATCAAATATTAGAATGGCCACAGTCAGGATGCCATATTATGGCTCAGTATGACGATGAAAAAATCATAGTTTACCAGGCTTACCGAAAAGAAATAGCTGAATTTGCAATCAAAAACCAATATTTTGGAGGAAAGTTCAGTTTTAGCAGAATGACCTGGATAAAACCCAATTTTTTATGGATGATGTATAGAAGTGGTTGGGGAACAAAAGAAGGTCAGGAAGTGACATTGGCTATACACCTTAAAATTTCAGCATTTTGCAATTATCTCCAAAATGGAGTTTACACCTCATATGATCAATCCAAAAATATTTCTCATGAAGAATGGAGAGATGAAATCGAAAATTCCAATATTAGGTTACAGTGGGATCCAGATCACGATCCTTGTGGCTCAAAACAAGAAAGAAGGGCCATCCAGATCGGATTAAGGGATAATTTTATCAGGTCTTTTGCGACAGATGATATTTTATTGATTGAAGATATTAGTGAGTTTGTGAAAGAACAATATCGGTTTGTTCAAAATGGAACACTGGACAACTTAATTACTCCCTCTGAGAAACCTCTCATTTTTAACGATGAAATGTTAAACCGGAAGTTGAAAATTACAAAGGGATAAACACATGGATAATAAGATAACAAAAGGCATCAGTAAGTCGTTAAGTTACATTTTGAGGCATTCACCGGAAACCATAAAGCTCAAGCTGGATGAAAATGGCTGGGCTGAGGTGGATGAACTGATTGCCAGATTTGACCTTTATGATTTAAAATTAGATTTTGAACTGCTTGAATATGTTGTAGAGCATAACGATAAAAAAAGGTTTGCATTTAACGCAGATAAAACCAAAATAAGGGCAAATCAAGGGCATTCCATTTCAATAGCGCTGGGCCTTGATGAGGGGGAACCGCCAGCATACCTATATCATGGCACAGTTGAAAAATTCCTGCCTGATATTAAAGCGCAGGGATTGCAGAAAATGAGCAGACAGCACGTGCATTTAAGTGCCGATAAAGAAACCGCCATTAAAGTAGGAGGCAGGAGAGGAAAGCCGATTATCCTCATTATTAACAGTAAAGCAATGAACAAAGCAGGATATAAATTTTATTTATCAGCCAACAACGTATGGCTTACAGCTGTTGTACCTGCTGAATATATCACATTTTAACATGGGCAGGACATTGGTAATAGGGGATATTCATGGCGGATTAAAAGGCCTGATCCAGTTATTCGAACGTGCAGACGTTTCAAACGAAGATAAGCTCATCTTTCTGGGAGACTATGTGGATGGCTGGAGTGAATCCGCACAGGTAATTGATCATTTGATCCGCCTGGACGAAAGTCATCAATGCATCTTTATCAAAGGCAACCATGATGCCTGGTGTATAGACTGGCTCGAAAAAGGCATTGTAGATGAGGTTTGGTTTGTGCATGGAGGTAAATTAACCATGGAGAGCTATCGCAATTTATCTGATGGTGCGAAGAAAGAACACTTAAATTTCTTTAAGCGAATGAAAGATTATCATGTAGATGGGCAGAACAACCTTTTTATCCATGCAGGTTTTTCTTCCATGCACGGACCAGAAAAAGAGCGCTATTCATCAAATTATTCGTGGGACAGAACGCTTTGGGAAATGGCCCTGGCCATGGATAACCGGATTAAAAAAGATGCAGCAATTTATCCGAAACGTTTATTGTTGTACCACGAAATCTACATTGGCCATACGCCAACGCTTTATTATAACAAAAATTTGCCCATGCAGGGCTGTAATGTTTGGAATATTGATACTGGTGCAGCATTTACCGGAAAATTAAGCTGTTTAGATATCGAAACTAAACAATTTTGGCAAAGTGATACACTACAAAGCCTGTATCCAAACGAAAAAGGAAGAAATAAATAAGATCAAAATACATCAAACCATGAATCCATTATTATTAACAGATGGTTATAAAGTTGACCACCGAAGACAGTACCCTGAAAATACCACATTGGTTTATTCTAACTGGACACCTAGAAAAAGCAGGCTCGAAAACGTAAATCATGTTGTACTTTTTGGCTTGCAATATTTTATTAAAAAATACATTATCGAAGATTTTGACCGCAATTTCTTCAAACGGCCAAAAGACGAAATTTTAGGTAAGTATGCGCGTAGAATCAATAATTACCTTGGCGAAAACCTGGTAGGCACGCAGCACATTGCCGATTTGCACGATCTGGGTTATATTCCTATGGTTTTTAAATCACTTCCGGAAGGGGCTGAAGTACCTTTGCGCGTACCGATGTTTACGATGTACAATACCAAGCCTGAATTCTTCTGGCTGACCAATTATTTTGAAACTTTACTATCGGCTGTGGTATGGTTACCATGCAATTCGGCCACCATTGCCAAACAATACCGTAGCATTTTAGATCAATATGCAACAGAAACTTCATCCGTTCCTGATTTTGTAGATTGGCAAGGTCACGATTTTTCTATGCGCGGTATGGGTGGGATAGAAGCGGCAGTAACCTCTGCAGCTGGTCACTTGTTAAGTTTTACAGGTACAGATACCATTCCGGCGATCGATTTTTTGGAAGAATATTATAAAGCAGATTCAGATCAGGAATTGATCGGCGGCTCTGTAGCGGCTACAGAACATTCGGTAATGTGTATGGGTACGAATACCGGAGAACTCGAAACTTTTAAAAGATTGATTTTAGAAGTTTATCCAAAAGGAATAGTTTCCATCGTTTCTGATACCTGGGATTTGTGGAAAGTGTTAACAGAATACCTGCCTGTATTGAAAGATGATATTGTTGCCCGACCTGGTAAGGTGGTTATCAGGCCTGATTCTGGTGATCCTGTTTATATTATCTGTGGAAATCCGGACGGCAAAAATGAAAACGAAAAAAAAGGTGTAATCGAACTGCTTTGGGATGTTTTTGGTGGAAAAACTAACGATAAGGGCTTTAAAGAACTCGTGCCTCAAATTGGTGCCATTTATGGCGATAGCATTACCACTGAGCGGGCTACACAGATCTGTGAGCGTTTAAAAGCCAAAGGTTTTGCATCTACCAATGTAGTGTTTGGCATCGGATCTTTTACTTACCAATATAATACACGCGATACTTTTGGTTTCGCTATGAAAGCCACCTACGGCGAAGTAGATGGTGTTGGTCGTGAAATATTTAAAGATCCCATTACTGATGATGGTACCAAAAAATCAGCAAAAGGTTTATTACAGATTTTTAAAAATGCCCAGGGAGAGTATGAACTAAAAGATCAGTGTACCTGGGAAGAAGAAGCGCAGGGTGAATTAAAAGAAGTTTTCAGAGATGGCAAACTGTTAATTGATTATTCTCTTGCCGAAATTAGAGAAAGGCTAAAGAATAGTTAACTTCGCCAAGTTTTTGAGGCTGTATCAATACTATAAAACTTTCACGCTGAGTCTGTCGAAGGACAATAATAAAGGGTTTCGACAGGCTCAGCATGAAATATTAGTTGTTAGCTGCACCTCATTCAATGAAAGACATCAAAGAAATGCAGGAAACACCTATTTTTAACCATCAGGCTGATATCGTAAATAGTGCAATCAGGTTTATGAACGCATGGTTTAAACAATCAAAGGCGATTACAATGGAACTGAACGATTTTTTTATCCTGCCTGGAAATAAAATTATTGGCAAAGATGTGATCATTGGGCGTTTGAAAGGTATTTTCGGACAATCAGACGAATATGTTGGGGGGCGTTATGATATTATTGATGTTAATTTCGAATTATTTGATGAGGTTAAAGGCATGGGCTTTGTGGAGGGCGTTGCGGGTTACCGGGATGTGATTCAAAAACAATCTAAAATTATAAGCGGACCTTTTAAATTGTATTTTGCATTAAGCAATGGCCAATGGAAAATTGTAAATATCGAATTTCCCGGGTTTAGTTATTAGGTTGAAAAGTTGAGGATATTTTTATCCCACCAAACTTCATCTTAAGGGATAGTTTACCCATAAACTCTCGTAAGTGCCGTCATTTCGAGCGGAGTGCAACGCAGTCGAGAACCACGAAGTGCTCAGCGAAGCTAAATCTATCTCGCTAGATCTCTCCATTCCGCGGTGCTCCAGTCGAGATGACGCAACTTTAATAATTAAGGAGGAATATTATCCCCAATTCCATATTTTTTCTATCTTTGGTTTTTAATGAATTTCCTTTATCCGGGCTTTCTTTTTGCACTACTATCGGTTGCCATTCCGGTTATCATTCATTTATTCAATTTCAGGAAATTTAAAAAGGTTTATTTCTCTAATGTTCAGCTTTTAAAAGAAGTAGAGCAGCAAAATTCATCAAAAGAAAAACTTAAAAACCTGCTTATTCTTGCATCGCGGATTTTAGCGATCATCTTTTTAGTGCTCGCATTTGCCCAGCCTTACATTCCTGCTCACAACCAAAAAGCTACGGCATTAAACAATATAGTTAGTATTTACATCGATAACTCTTACAGTATGGAAGCCGTTAATAAAGACGGCAGTTTATTGGACGAGGCAAAACGTAGGGCAAAAGAACTGGTTAAAGGTTTCGGAGTGAACGACCGGTTTCAGTTATTAACAAACGATTTCGAAGGGAAACACCAGCGTTTGTTAAATGAAGAATCATTTTTAAAAGCACTGGATGAGGTGAAAATCTCGGCAGCGAGCCGCAATCTCCAGCAGATTTTAAACCGTCAGGAAAATTTTTTATCAGGCGCTGAAAATAAATACAGCTTCTTAATCTCCGATTTTCAAAAAAATATCCTATCCACCAAAAAACTCGAAACCAAAACGGATATTCAATATTCATTTTTAAAATTGAATGCCAATACCTTAGCCAATGTTGCGGTAGATAGCGTTTGGACACTTTCACCAAATCATCAGCCAGGTGCAAATGAACGTTTAGTAGTACAGCTAAAAAATTATTCGGAAGAAGATGCAAAAAATATTCCCTTAAAACTAAGCATTAACAACCAGCAAAAAGGATTGGGTTCTGTAACCATTCCTGCGGGTAAAACAGTGAAAGATACCCTGAATTTCTCTGGACTTAATGCTGGGTGGCAAAAAGGTGTAGTGAGTATTAAAGATTTTCCTGTAACCTTTGATGATACCCTTTCATTCAGCTTTAAAGTGGATAGAAGTTTTCCGGTTTTAAGTATTAATGGGCCTGATGCGGGTAATTATATCGAAGCCTTATTTGCAGCTGACGGATACTACAAATTAGCTGAAAATGTAGAAAGCAACATCAACTATAGCAATTTTACCAATTATGGCTTAATTGTATTGAATGGATTGAAAAATCCTTCCAGCGGACTGGCACAACAGCTAAGAACCTATCTCAAAGCAGGGGGTACAGTTGTGCTTTTTCCAGATTTGGATGCCGATATCCAAACTTATAATTCATTTTTAAGTGGATTGTCGCTTCCCACCATTCAGGGGCTAAATACTACCTCAAGTAGAGTTGATCAGATTGATCTTAAAACTCCAATTTTCAAGACTGTTTTTGAAGAAATTCCTAAAAATCTGGATCTGCCAACGGTTTCGCGTTATTATTCTTTTGTGGAGAAAAACACTTCCAATAAAGAAGATATCATGTCATTGGAGGGTAGAAGAACTTTTTTTGCTAAATATGGGATAGGGAATGGGCAGATTTATTTGTCGGCCACCGGTTTGAATGCCAATGATGGAAATCTGGCACGTCATCCGGTTTTTGTACCGTTAATTTATCGCTTAGCCCTAAGTGGGGGGAATGAAATACCACTCTATTATCATATTGGTAATGATAATACATTAGCCAGTAAAAAAATTGCGATAGGCAAAAACCAGAGTTTAAAAATTACGGCCGATCATTTCGAAGCCATACCTGAGATACGACAGGTAGATGGAAAAACATTGATCTATATCGCCGATCAGGTTAAAAATGCAGGCTTTTATAACTTGAAACTTGCTGATTCGCTGCTTGCTGTTTATAGTTTTAACAATGGCCGGACCGAATCTGATTTACATTACCTAAGCAAAACAGAATTGGAGCAATTAGCCGGTAAAAGTAACCTGAAAATATTCGATACCGATAAGGATGCTGTTAAATTAATTGCAGGTGGCAATAAAATCGGACAAACTTTATGGAAACTTTGTCTAATTTTGTCGCTGATTTTTATTGCAGCAGAAATTTTGCTCATCCGATTTTTTAATAACACAAAGAAAACAATATGAATCTCCTGGTTAAAAATGTAACCATTGCCGATCCGCAAAGTAAATTCAATAGTCAACAATGCGATGTAAGAGTAGAAAATGGTAAGATCACGAACATAGGTAAATTATCTGCCGATAAAAATGAAACCGTTTTCGATGCTCAGGGTGCTTTTTTAACACCAGGGTTTTTCGATTTAAATTGTGCCGCAGGAGATCCGGGGTTTGAAACGAAGGAAGATCTTGATACGTTAACACAAACGGCGAAAGCCGGTGGATTTACAGGATTGGCCTTGTTACCGCAAACCAATCCGGTTGTACAGTCGAAATCTCAGGTCGAATATATCGTTAACAAGGCTAAAAACAATTTGGTTGATGTTTTTCCGGTGGGGGCCATCAGCCAAAACCGGGAGGCAAAAGAATTGGCTGAACTTTTCGATATGCAACAGGCGGGTGCTGTAGCCTTCTCTGATGGCGATAAAGCCCTGCAAGACGACGGCTTTATGAGCAGAGCCTTACAGTATGCCAAAGGTTTTGATGCCTTGTTAATGGTTTATCCCGAAAATAAATCAATTGCAGGTAAATCGCAGATCAACGAAAGTAAAAATTCAGTGCTGCTGGGGATGAAAGGCTTGCCGGCATTGGCCGAGGAAATGCACATTGCACGCGATATTTTTTTAGCAGGCTATAACGAGACCAAAATCCATATCAGCAATATTTCAACCGCAGGTGCAGTTGCTTTAATCCGTAAGGCAAAAAAAGATGGTGTTCAGGTTTCCTGCGATGTAACGGCACATCACCTCATATTTACAGAAGAACTTTTAAGCGACTTTGATAGCAATTATAAGGTTAAACCACCCTTGCGTGGAAAAGCTGATGTAAAGGCATTAATTGCAGGCTTAAAAGACGGAACCATTGATGCAATTACTTCCCAGCACCGCCCGGAGGAAATAGAATTTAAAAATGTAGAGTTCGAAATTGCCCATTACGGTATTGTGGCCTTGCAAACGGTGTTGCCGTTGTTGTTAAAAGCTGGATTGGATATCGCTTTAATTGCCGAAAAATTAGCCATTAATCCGCGCAAATTGTTAAATTTAACAGTTCCGGTAATTGAAGAAGGGGCGTCAGCTAACTTCACGGTTTTCAATGCAAGCGAAAAATGGCTGTATAATGCAGCCAGTAATTATTCCAAATCGGCAAATAGTCCGCTGTTGGGTAGCGAGCTTACCGGTAAAGTAAAGCTGGTTTGTAACAATGATCAATACTGGGAGAGTTAAGGTTAAAGGTTAGAAAGTTGAGGACAAAAGGTTTTTAATGATCTCTCAAAAGATATAGTAAAAAAAAAATATTGGTAAATTAACAGGTTATAAGGACTTAAAGACTGAAGCAAGAAATAATAATTTTGTTGTTCAGGTCATACAATCTTATCATCCTAAAATCTTAATCATGGATAATAGAGTAAAAAAAGCATTAAGTGCTTCAATTAATAAATATGCTGAGATTTCGGCAATCAATGTTGAAGGTTTTGAAACAGAATTATTGTCTGCTTTTGAACTGGATGTTAACTTTTTAGATAAGGCTACCGCTTTTGATGCTGTTTTTGATTCGCATCCAAAATTTGAAGAGCTGAGAGAAGTATTTTTCGATTTACTGATGGTAAATTTCTTCAGCAGCGACGTGCAAAAACTGGAAGATGATTATTTGGAAAGCGATGAATGGGCCAATATTGAAGAGGAAACCATTGACAGGGGAACCGAACTTTTAAATCTCTTGTTATATATTAAAGAGTGCAAGGATGAAGATTTGGATCCTGAACTGGGTGATTTCCTGAAAGAATTTTTGTTGGTAGAAGACGATGAATTTCAGGATGAGTTTGAGATTTACGAAGAGCTGATCAGCAACCAGCAACTGGCCGAAAGCAGTGTAGAAGAGATCTGTAAAACGGCTGCAAAATTAAATATCAGCGAAGAAATGCAGGAATTGTTCGTGCCTTTTATGGTTTTCTTCCTGGATGTTGAAGGCAGTAAGGAAACTGAAAAAGAATTAATTCAATTTAGCCGTAACAAAGCTTTCGACGCTGCATCTTATACATTGATCACAACAATCAATAACTAAAAAATTAAAAAAAATGGACAAGAGTGCTCTTATTTCCAAATTAGCTTTAAAAAATGGATTAATGTTGGCTGCGGTTTCAATCGTATTATCATTAACCCTGCATTTTATCGATCCGGTTTTAATTTACACCAGTTTTATGGCGCAAATATTAATATTTGTTTTATTTATCGTCTTATTGGTAGTAGTAGGGGTAAACATTCGTAAAGAAATTGGTGGTTTTTGGACATTTGGAGAAGCTTTCAAAGCTTTTTTGATTGTTTCGTTAATTTTGGCATTAACGGCTACACTTTATAACGTATTACTCATGAAATTTATTGATCCAGATCTTCCGGCGAAGGCTGCAGATGCGATTGAAACTGCGCAAAGAGCGATGATGGAGAAATTTGGAATGGCTAGTGAACAAATTGATGAAGCGATGGCCAAAGCTGGCAATATGCAGGAAAAACTTGAGCCTACCTTTAAAAATATATTTACCAGTTTTGGCGTTTCACTTGCCTTATATGGTGTGCTTTCGCTCATACTTGCCGCTATTTTGAAAAGAAAAGAACCAGTTACCTTTAACTCGTTTCCTAAAGAAGGCTAATTTCTTCTCTAAAATTTTGAAAGTGCAGGTTTTATCATTATTTTGATGAAATCTGCACTTTTTAGTTTAACTAGCTACTGGTAATGCATCATTTATATATTATTTCGGGTTGTAATGGAGCTGGTAAAACAACGGCATCTTTTACTGTCCTCCCTGAAATTCTTGATTGTAGGGAATTTGTTAATGCCGATGAAATCGCCCGTGGAATATCTCCGTTTAAGCCTGAAAGCGTAGCCATTCAGGCAGGGAAAATTATGCTGAACCGGATTGATGAGCTGCTATTGCAAAAAGCAGATTTTGCTATTGAAACTACGCTCACTACTAAATCTTACTTGAATACAATTAAAAAAGCAAAGGCTTTAGGTTATCAGGTAACGCTTTTATTTTTTTGGCTAAATGATGTAGAACTTGCTATTGAAAGGGTTAAAATGAGGGTGTCTGAAGGTGGACACGATATCCCTGAAGATGTAATCAGAAGAAGGTATAATAAAGGAATACAAAATTTACAGCAGTTTGCCAATGTTGCTGATTACTGGTTAATAATCAATAGTTCAGATAGGGAATTACAATTCATAGCGGAAGGGAATTTGACGGATGAAATCACTATCTTTGAAAAAAAGACTTGGTTGAAATTTAATTTTTTACCTAATGGAAAATAAGAACAATGTTGAATTGCGGGATAAAATACGTCTGGGCCTCAATTTAGCATTCAAAAAACTTGTCGCATATAAAGCGAAAAACGATGGTGTTTTGGTTTTTTCCGATCAGGGAAAAATTATAAAAGTAAAAGCTAGAGACATTAAATTATAATCAAATCAAAAATTTTCAACGTGCAGGTTTTATCATTTAATTTGATGAAATTTGCACGTTTTAATTTAACAAACCTCGCAGGTTTCTAAACGGCGTAGCCCTCAATGAGACTGTTGAAAACAACATACAAACGAATTAAACCTGTGAGGTTTATGCTTAAAAATGGATATATCAATTGTAGTACCCTTGTTTAATGAAGATGAATCCTTGCCGGAATTAACGGCCTGGATTGATAAAGTGATGATAACCAATAATTTCAGCTATGAAATTATACTTGTTGATGATGGTAGCACTGATAGATCCTGGGCTGTAATTGAAGATTTGAGACTTCAAAATCCTGCCATAAAAGGCATTAAATTTAGGCGTAATTACGGTAAATCTGCCGCTTTAAATGTCGGTTTCGAAGCTACACAGGGTGATGTGGTGATTACCATGGATGCAGACCTGCAGGATAGTCCTGATGAAATTCCGGAGTTGTACCGACGTATTAAAGAAGAAAAACTGGACCTGATTTCAGGCTGGAAAAAGAAACGCTACGATCCGATTACGAAAACCATTCCCACGAAACTCTTTAACGCGGCTACCCGTAAAATGAGCGGTATCGAACTGAATGATTTTAACTGCGGCTTAAAGGCTTACCGGAGCGATGTAATTAAAACCATCGAAGTATATGGCGAAATGCACCGTTATATCCCCGTTATTGCCAAATGGGCCGGATTTAGCAAAATAGCTGAGCAGGTGGTAGAACACCGTGCACGTAAATATGGCACAACCAAATTTGGTTTCAGCAGGTTTATAAACGGCTTCTTAGATTTACTTTCTATTTTCTTTGTGGGTAAATTCGGCAAGCGCCCAATGCACTTTTTTGGGTCGTTAGGGGTGTTGAGTTTTTTTATTGGGATTATCATGGCGCTGTATATTCTGTTCGAAAAGAAATATCTAATATGGCAAGGCCTGGCTTATCGTGATGTTACCGAACAGCCATTGTTTTATTTATCACTGGTTGCCATTGTTGTAGGTTCACAGATGTTTTTGGCAGGATTTATTGCCGAACTTTTGTCGCGTAACGCACCAGAAAGAAACCAGTATTTGATAGAAAAGGAATTAAGATAGAAGGTTAGAAGGCGGAAGGTTTTATCCGCTCAAACCCTCAACCTTTAAACCCTCAAGCTTCAACCTCCAAAAAATGTTTTTCTCCATCATCATCCCCCTTTACAATCGTCCGCATGAAATTGACGAACTTTTATACACTTTAACTAAACAGACTTATTTACAGTTTGAGGTTTTGGTTATTGAGGATGGCTCTAAAAACGATGCGAAGGAAATCGTTGCTTCTTATGCAGATCGACTGGATGTTAAATACTATTTCAAGGAGAATGCGGGACAGGGTTTTGCCCGTAATTTTGGCTTTGAAAGAGCTAAAGGCGATTACTTTGTTATTTTTGACTCTGACATTCTGGTTCCGGCCAATTACTTAGAGATTGTTAAAAATTATCTGTACGAACATCATTTAGACGCCTACGGTGGCCCGGATGCAGCGCATGATAGTTTTACACCTGTACAGAAAGCAATCAGTTATGCCATGACATCGCCTTTCACCACCGGTGGGATCCGAGGTAACAAACAACATGTAGGGCAGTTCCATCCCCGCAGTTTTAACATGGGCGTTTCCCGTCAGGCTTGGGAAAAAGTAGGTGGGTTTATTTTAACGCGTTTAGGCGAAGATATTGAATACAGTATCCGCATACACGAGAACGGTTTTAAGATTGGTTTGATTCCCGATGCAAAGGTTTATCATAAGCGCCGCACCAGCTTTAGCCAGTTTTATAAACAACTGCATTTTTTTGGCAGGGCCAGGATTAATATATATAAACATTTTCCAAAAGAGTTAAAGCTCGTTCATTTTTTTCCTGCCTTTTTTACATTGGGATTTGGTTTCACTATTTTGTGTAACTTTATATATCCTCCATTGGCATATGTTTGTAACTTCTTCTTATTGATTTACTTTATGTTGATATTTTTTCATTCATGGTCTGTAAATAAATCGTTAAAAGTTGCATTTTTGAGCATTATATCCTCATTTATCCAATTAACTGCTTATGGTTTAGGGTTTATACAGGATTTATTTAAACGTGTGGTATTCAAATAACATGATCAATTATTTAAAAGAAAGTACTTTTGCCGTTAATGATGTGATGCAAAAAGCCTGGGGCATCACCAGAAAACACTATTTCTCTATTGCTACTTTATGTTTTTTGATGTTTATTACCGCCAGTGCATCAAGTTTAATGGCCTTTTTTATTAAAGATGTGAGCAAAGCTTTAAGCGTGATCATGGTGATTATTTTCGTTCTGCTTTATTTTACCATAAATCTCTCATTGTTTAAGTACATCTTTCATTTAATGGATGATGAGGAAAACGATGTGAAGATTGTTGATACACTCCCAACCAGACAGCAGATTATTAGGTTTCTGATCGCTACACTTTATTTTGTAGGCTGTATCCTTGGTGTTTATCTGGTTGTCATTCTGGTCGCTTTTCCATTTATTTATACCGGGATTAATTTATCGATCGTTAAAAATGTAGCCATCTCGGTAGGGATTATTGCCATTTTCATTACCTGGTTAAGGATTTCATTTTTTCCGTTTTTTATTATCGATAAAGGTGCAACACCATTCGATTCTATCAAATTAAGTTTGGCTACCACGAAAGGAAATTTCACTAAGATATTATTGCTATTGGTTGTTTTGGGTGGTGGATATTTAATTTACCTGTTATTAAATTACCTGCAATGGCCTTTAATTGCCTTTATTGTAAATATTTTAAGTTCATTCATTATTGTTCCACTATCAAGTGTGGCCTTAACCGTTGCATACCGTAAAATTTCAAGCGAGTATAAAGGCGATGAGCATCCGGATATTTTACATAATATAGTTTAACCCCAACCCCTGAAGGGGGGTAAATCAGATTAAATTTATGGAAAGAGAACGGAACGGTAGAAAGGAAAAGTCTTCTTCAGGAGGCTGGGGATTAAAAGCAGCGTTAAGTAAACCCTTTGCGGCATTTGCAGTCTGGCAGATCAACAAATGGAAATATAATGCCGTTAATGCTCAAAATGATATATTAAAGCGGCTGGTTAAAGCCGCCGAAAATACAGCTTTCGGGAAAGATCATCATTTTAATGATATCAAAACCTATGCTGACTTTAAAAACCATGTGCCGATTCATGATTACGAAGGTTTAAAGCCTTATGTAGACCGTGTTGTGGCCGGAGAGGCTGATGTGCTTTGGAAAGGTAAACCACTTTATTTTGCTAAAACATCAGGTACTACATCAGGTGTCAAATATATTCCGCTTTCTAAAGAATCGATGCCTGGGCATATCAAAGCTGCTCGAAATGCCATTTTAACTTATATCAACGAAACGGGCAAGGCTGATTTTGTAAACGGAAAGATGATCTTTTTACAAGGGAGTCCGGTGTTGAATGTAAAAAATGGAATTAATGTAGGTCGTTTATCCGGCATTGTGGCCCACCACGTACCAGCTTATCTGCAAAAGAACCGGTTGCCTTCTTATGAAACCAATATCATTGAAGATTGGGAACAAAAGGTAGATGCCATTGTGGAGGAAACCATCAATGAAAACATGACTTTGATTTCAGGCATTCCGCCCTGGGTACAGATGTATTTCGATAAGCTTTCGGAAAAATCCGGGGGAAAGAAAATTGCCGAAATATTCAGGAATTTCAGTCTCTTTATTTATGGTGGTGTAAATTTTGAACCTTACCGGGCAAAAATTGAGCAGAGTATCGGTAGGAAAATTGATGCCATCGAAACCTATCCGGCTTCAGAAGGATTCATCGCTTATCAGGATTCGCAGAAAGATAAAGGTTTATTGTTATTGGCTGATGCTGGTATTTTTTACGAATTTGTACCCACTGATGAATATTACAATGATCATCCAACACGGTTATCGCTTAGTGAAGTTGAACTGGATACCAATTATGCATTAATTTTAAATACCAATGCAGGATTATGGGGTTACAGTATTGGTGACACCGTTAAGTTTGTTTCTAAAAACCCTTACAAAATTGTGGTAACAGGGCGGATTAAACATTTTATTTCTGCTTTTGGCGAACATGTAATAGGAGAAGAGGTAGAACAGGCTATTTTAAGCGTAGCGAATGAAGAGCAGGTAGAAATTACAGAATTTACAGTAGCGCCACAGGTTAATCCGGAAGCAGGGCAATTGCCTTATCACGAATGGTTTGTGGAATTTTCAACTGCACCAAAAGATCTGGCTTCCTTTAGCAAAAAGGTGGATGAGGCTTTGCAAAAGAAAAATATTTATTACTTTGACCTCATTGAAGGAAATATATTGCAGCCGTTGATTATACGTACTTTGCAAAAAGATGCCTTTGTAAACTATATGAAAAGTGAGGGAAAATTAGGCGGACAGAATAAAGTACCGCGGTTGAGTAATGACAGGAAGTTGGCGGAAGGGTTGGAGCGGTATATTCTTTAAAGAATCCGTCATTGCGAGGAGGAATGACGAAGCAATCCTCTACCGCCTCGGTTCGTGTCCTCACGAAACGAAATACGAATAATGGTTTGTGAGGACACAAACCATGGCGGGAATAAATAAAGCTTAATTGATTTAAGCAAAACGGTATTAAATAATTTGAAAGAATAATTGATCGCCTCGGTTCGTGCCTTCACGAAACGAAACTATAATGGTTTGTGGGGACACAAACCATGGCAGAATAAATAAAGCTTAATTGATTTAAGCGAAACGGTATTAATAATTTGAAAAGAATAACTGATCGCCACAGTTCGTGTCCTCACGAAACGAAATTTTAATGGTTGGTGAGGACACGAACCATGGCGACTGTAACGATATAAAACGATTTGAAAAGAATAACCATATTAGGTTCTACAGGGAGCATAGGTACACAAGCTTTGGAAGTGGTCAGGGATCATCCTGGAGTTTTTAAAGTAGCGGTGTTATCAGCATTGAAGAATTCTTTATTGCTCATTCAGCAAGCAAAGGAATTTAAGCCTGCAGTTGTTGTAATTTGTGATGAAAGCAAATACAACGAAGTTAAAGAGGCTTTGCATGGCCTTGATATAAAAGTTTTGGCGGGCGAAGCCGCCTTGTCCGAAGTTGCGGCTTATCCGGATAGCGATGTTGTGCTTACGGCGTTAATGGGGTCGGTAGGGCTTAAACCTACTATTGCAGCTATAACCGCGGGAAAAAATATCGCGCTTGCAAATAAGGAAACCCTGGTGGTTGCAGGTGAACTGATTACCCAACTCGCAGCTGAACACCAGGTTAAAATTTTACCGGTTGATTCGGAACATTCGGCCATATTTCAATGTTTGGTGGGGGAGGAACAAAATGAAATCGAGAAGATTTATTTAACCGCATCTGGAGGGCCATTTTTAGGTAAAACAAAGGGTTTTTTATCAACTGTAAAAAAAGAGCAGGCCTTAAAACATCCCAACTGGGTAATGGGTGCAAAAATTACCATCGATTCTGCATCGTTAATGAACAAAGGTTTGGAGGTAATTGAAGCTAAATGGCTGTTTAATCTGGAGGTAGATCAGGTTGATGTAATTGTTCATCCTCAGTCAATCATCCACTCCATCGTTCAGTTTACCGATGGTTCTATGAAAGCCCAGATGGGCGTTCCTGATATGAAACTGCCGATCCAGTATGCATTAAATTATCCCGATAGGCTAAAAAACAATTTTAAGCGTTTTAATTTCTTAGATTATCCGACTTTCAGCTTTGAAAAGGCAGATATGGAAACATTCAGGAATCTGAACCTGGCATTTGCTTCCTTAAAAAAGGGAGGGAACATGCCCTGTATTTTAAATGCGGCGAACGAAATTGTGGTCGCGGCATTTTTGGAAGATAAAATCGGTTTCCTCCAGATGAGTGATGTAATTGAACAGTGTATGGAAGAAATCGGTTTTATAGAGAAACCACAATTGAACGATTTTTTAGAAACTGACAAACATAGCCGTATCTTAGCCGGCAGATTAGTAACAAAAAGTAAAGTTTAACATCTAACATAAAAATTTTATAAGCGAATATGAACGGATTGATTATGGCGGGGCAACTGCTGCTTGGATTGTCTTTATTGGTAATATTACACGAATTAGGACATTTCTTGGCAGCCAGAGCATTTGGTATTAAAGTAGAAAAGTTTTATTTATTTTTTGATGCATGGGGTTTTAAACTTTTCAGTTTCAAAAAAGGTGATGTTGAATATGGGGTGGGGTGGTTGCCACTTGGCGGATATGTGAAGATTGCGGGGATGATTGATGAGAGTATGGATACCGAACAGATGGCCCAGCCTGCACAACCTTGGGAGTTTCGCTCTAAACCAGCTTGGCAGCGTTTAATCGTAATGCTTGGGGGGATTATCGTAAACGTAATTGTAGGTATTTTTATCTTTTGGATGTTAACCTTCAACATCGGGCAAAATTATACGGTCAACAGTAAACTCAATGATGGTATTTCTGTAGGCACAATTGGTAAGGAAATCGGTCTGAAAAACGGAGATAAGATTTTAGCCATCAATGGCAATAAACTCATCCGCTTTGAAGACGCGATATCAAGCAAAGTATTGTTTGATGGGGCACAATTAACTATTTTAAGAGATAATAAAACCCTTTATATCTCCGTGCCGGATACCATTCTAAATAAAATATCTAAAAATGATAAAGAAAATTTTATCTCTCCAAGGTATACCATGGAGCGTGTGGAAAAGGTAAGTGCACCTGATGAGAAAGCAGATAAGCCATCATTTTTTGATAATTTATTTGGAAAAAAATTCGAGAAGCCTGTATATCCGGCATATGCTGCTGGTATTAAACCAGGTGATAGTATTTTAGCTGTGAATGGAAAACCAATCACTTTTTTTGATCAGTTTAAAGAAGAAGTCTCTGCGAATAAGTTAAAACCCATTACGGTTAAAGCCTTGCGCAAAGGAAAAGAAATCACTTTCAATCTTAAAGTAAGTAAAGAGGGTACAATCGGAATTATTCCTAACCTGAAAATGCCTGAAACTGCACATGTAGATTTTGGCTTTATAGAATCGCTTCCGGTAGGCGCTAACATGGCCTGGAGTACATTCGTAGACAATGCCAAAGGTATCGGAAAAATGATTACCGGTAAATTGAGTGCACGTAACATCAGCAGTCCGATCGGTATTGCAAAGGTTTATGGCAGCACTTTCGACTGGGTTAAATTCTGGACGCTGACAGGATTGATCTCTATGGCTTTGGCATTTATGAATTTACTGCCTATCCCAGGCTTAGATGGTGGGCATGTGGTGTTTCTTTTGATCGAGATGGTACAGCGTAAGCCTGTAAGCGAAAAGGTGCTTGAAAGGGCTCAGATTGTGGGTTTTGTTATCCTGATCTGTTTAATGGTATTTGCCTTTGGTAATGATATTTTAAAATCTTTCGGTAAGTAAAAGCAAATTGATATTATTGCCGCAGATGCGCAGGTCTTTTAGTTGATCTGTACATCTGCGGCTTTTTAATTTTAACATACATCATGAGTGTAACAGCATCAGATATTAATTATTTCGATTTTTACGAATTACCAATTCAATTTTATCCGGATCAAAATATAGTAAAAGCTAAGTTTTATGCTTTGAGTAAAAAGTTTCATCCTGATTTTTATGCCAATGAAAGCGAAGAAAAGCAGCAGGAAGTACTGGAATTATCTACATCGAACAACAAGGCTTACCAAACGCTAAGCAATGCTAAGAAACGCTTAAAATACGTATTGGAATTGAAGGGTATCGTAGCAGCTGATGAATCCTATCAACTGCCGCAATCTTTTCTGATGGAAATGATGGATATTAATGAGGCTTTAATGGATTTGGAGTTTGAGCCAGATGCAGAAAAGCGCACACAGGTAAAACTTGATGTTGAGACGATAGAAAAAGATTTAACTAATGAGCTACAGGAGCTGACGAAGCAGTTCGACAGCAATCCAAAAGAAGCTGATGCGCTGTTGCCTGCTATAAAGGATAATTTTTATCGTCAAAAGTATATCGACCGGATTAGGGAGAAATTGGCTTTAGGATAATGAGTTAAAAGTCCGGGGTCTGGGGTCCGAAGATATGTTGTAATAGCCAGATGAAGCGCTCAGTGTTCTCTGTGCCTTCACTTAATGTGCTCTGTGGTAAAAGACGGGTGGGTGGTCTGAAAGTCCGGGGTCCGAAGTCCGAAGATATGTTGTAATAACCAGATGACGGTCTCAGTGTTCTCTGTGCCTTCACTCAGTACACTCGGTGGTAAAAGATAGGGTTGGTCTGAGAAGTCCGGGGTCTGGGGTCCGGAGTCCGAAGATATGTTGTAATAACCAGATGACGGACTAAGTGTTCTCTGTGCCTTCACTTAATGTGCTCGGTGGTAAAAGATGGCGGTTGGTCTGAGAAGTCCAGGGTCTGGGGTGCGATTTCCGAAGATTTGGTGTAATAACCGGAAAATGCGCTCGGTGTTTTTGCTTTAACTCTTTGATCGTTGTGGTTATATACAATTGATACGCAACCGAGTTTCGGAAAGGTGATTGTCTAAACCCTAAACCTTCTACCTCATAAAACACTTTATTGTAAAATCATTTTTTACTTTTTGTTAGACAAAAGCTTTGTTTTATTTTCGGAACAAACAATCAGATCAATGAACAGTTCCCTTTCTATTTTTCGTAAAGTAGCCGTAGCAGAAGGAATATCATACCTGCTTCTATTATTTGTAGCCATGCCTTTAAAATACTTTGCTAACCTTCCCTTATATGTTAAGTATACCGGATGGGTTCACGGCTTGTTATTCGTATTATATGCAGCTACATTGGTTTTGGCCTGGCAGGAGCAAAAATGGAAGTTTGGTAAAGCAACCCTGATTTTTTTGGCTTCCTTGCTGCCGTTTGCCCCGTTTATTGTAGATCGCAAGCTGAAAGACGAACGGTCGGAAAATGTAAATAGCATAAAGTAAAATAGTTATAGATTAATTGAAAATATTTTTTGGATTTTAACTTTCAATTTCTACATTTGCAACCCCGTCCAACACGAATGCCCGGATGGCGGAATTGGTAGACGCGCTGGTCTCAAACACCTGTGGGAAACCGTGCCGGTTCGACTCCGGCTCCGGGTACCAAGCCGGAAAGAGAGTTTTTCGAAACATTCTTTCCGGTTTTTTTATGCCATAAATTCTTGTTTATAAGGTGTGTCAGGCCGGCTGGGGTCAAGCAAAAAAATGCGGATTAATTTTAGGCATAAATTTTAGATCATCGGAAAAGGAAGAGTTTCACATTTCTTACGCCACTGAACTCCTTGATCTCGCATTGAAGATTCAGTATTATAACCCTGCAAACGGCCTCAGCTAATTTTTTTAACCTGAACCAAATTGCCGGTTTTAATTGTATCTGAAAAGAATCTACCGCAACGATCTCTCCACTTTTCTGGATATTATTAACTGGTGGGTAAAGCCCTTGATATCAAATCATTTATTATAGTGACTTAAGTCATACCTTTTTTTTGTTCAAGTGATAAATTTGAGATGAGATACCTTTTGCATTAGGCGGCTAAACGACATTTCAATAGAAAATATGATGAAAAATGCCCAGGCGCTGCAAAGCTGTTAGTGTTTTTTGTTATCTGAACTGAAATACTGTGTAAAACGTTGCAAAATAATTCAACGGTAATGGAGATAAATACTTTTGGGTTTAATGGTTTGAGCGATATCCAGGTAATGGCTTCCCGGGAGAAGTACGGCACCAACGTCTTGTCCTACAAAAAGGAAAATGCCTTCCTCAATGCCCTCAAAAAAATTATAAAGGAGCCAATGGTGATCTTGTTGCTGGCTGCGGCCCTGATTTATTTTCTTACAGGGAAAACCGGCGACGGTATTTTTCTTTCTCTTGCCGTAATAATTGTTGCTGCCATCTCCCTCTATCAGGATTCGCGGAGCCGAAACGCTTTGGAAAAATTAAAAGATTTTTCGCAGCCCAAATGCAGCGTGATCAGAAACGGTATGGTGATGGATATAAACTCAGGAGATCTTGTCATAGGGGATTATCTGATGGTTGAGGAAGGAAAATCAATAACGGCTGACGCAGTAATTGTTCATTCCAATGATTTCTCTGTCAATGAAAGCGTGCTCACCGGCGAGTCTCTGGCTGTTTATAAAGACTGTTCTTCAGACGAGAATTTAATCTTTCACGGAACCACCGTGGCAAGCGGCCTTGCTATTGCCACCGTACAGGCTATAGGAAATAAAACCCGCCTGGGCAGAATCGGGAAAAGCCTGGAGTCGATAAAAGAAGAAAAAACACCGCTTGAACTGCAGATAAACAATTTTGTTAAAAAAATGGTAATGGTTGGCGGCATGGTATTCCTCGCCGTGTGGTTAATAAACTACCTCCGCTTTCCGCATATTCTCGACAGCCTGATCAAGGCACTGACACTGGCAATGAGCATTTTGCCGGAAGAAATCCCTGTAGCATTTACAACGTTTATGGCACTGGGTGCCTGGCGCATGATGAAAATGGGGATTGTCGTCAAACAAATGAAAACCGTTGAGACCCTTGGCAGTGCTTCAGTAATCTGTACCGATAAAACCGGAACCCTGACCGAGAACAGGATGAGCCTGACAAAAATATATGCCCTGCAGACCAATCAAATCAGTAATGTTGAAGGTCATGTTTTTGATTCGGCCACTCAGGAAATCTTAACCCTGGGTATGTGGGCCAGTGAACCTATACCCTTCGATCCAATGGATGTTGCCCTGCATGATGCCTACCTTAAAAATTCATCAGAAGATGAGCGCCATGCCTTCCACATGATTCATGAGTATCCGCTGGGAGGGAAGCCCCCTATGATGACACACCTGTTTGAAAACTCCCATGGCCAGCGGATTATCTCAGCCAAAGGGGCACCAGAAGCACTTATGATGGTAAGTCATCTTAGCGAATTTCAAAAGCAAAACATCAATGAAGCGATTTTTTCTTTGGCCAAAGAGGGGTATCGGGTTTTGGCAGTAGGACAGGCAAGTTTTGAAGGGGATAATTTTCCGAAAAACCAGCAGGAATATGAGTTCTCATTTAAGGGGCTCCTGGCCTTCTATGATCCTCCCAAGAAAAATATCAGCGCTGTACTGGATGCCTTTTATGCTGCAGGTATCGCTGTTAAGATTATCACAGGAGACAATGCACAAACTACTGGCGCCATCGCAAGGCAGATCGGCTTTAGGGGTGCTGAAGATTGTATAGGCGGTGATGAGCTGATGCCGCTATCTTTAACCCAGCTTGGAAAAGAGGTAAAATCTGTAAATATTTTTACCTGGATGTTTCCTGAGGCCAAGCTAAAGATCATCAATGCAATCAAAAACAATAAAGAAATAGTAGCCATGACCGGTGACGGGGTGAATGACGGACCTGCATTGAAAGCTGCTCATATCGGCATCGCTATGGGCAAAAAAGGAACTGAGATTGCCAGGCAGGCCGCTTCATTGATATTGCTTGAGGATGATTTATCCAAGATGGTTGATGCGGTGGCGATGGGCAGGCGCATTTATGCCAATTTGAAAAAGGCCATACAGTATATTATATCCATTCATATTCCCATTGTATTAACCGTATTTATACCGCTGGCCATGGGCTGGATTTATCCTAATATTTTCTCGCCTGTTCATATCATTTTCTTAGAGCTGATTATGGGGCCAACCTGTTCGATCATCTATGAGAATGAGCCGATCGAGAAAAATACAATGCTGCAGAAACCAAGACCACTGACTTCAACTTTCTTTAATTGGAAAGAATTATCTATGAGCAACATTCAGGGATTGGTCATTACCGCAGGGACACTTGCAGCATATCAGTATGCGATTAATGACGGAGCGGATGAGCTAATTACACGCACCATGGTATTCAGCTGCCTGATATCCGCAAACATATCGCTCACGCTGGTCAACCGCTCTTTTTTCTACTCGCTTTTTACTACCATAAGGTACAAGAATAACCTTGTTCCCATCATGATAGGCATTACCGTTGTCATTTCAGGTGCGTTGATCTACTTGCCACCTCTGGCATCATTTTTTGGATTTCAGTCCCTTAGTTTAGTTAGACTCTTGATTAGCATTGTCGTGGGATTTGTTTCTGTCGCGTGGTTTGAACTTGTCAAATGGAGAAACAGGGCATATCAGCAACCAAAATAAAAGCCTCGGTTAAAACTGTCCGGACCTCCCATCATGCCTCTTGCTTGTAGGATGAGAAGAAAAACAATGAGCAGGAGCTTGGGTGTTTAGCAGACTTTTTGAAGGTAATCAGCTATATCGGTACTGAATCTGCTCTGCTGATCGAAAACATATTTACATATGATCAATATCATCGCCGGAAAAAAGAAAAATTATGAACTTAGGTGCATAACATGGTTGTGCAGTTGCCCGGCCAGCGAAAAATTGATAAATATCCGGATCATGAAAACAATACTTGCTTTGACCGATTTTTCAGAATCTGCTGAAAATGCGTCACGCTATGCATATGAACTTGCAAAAAGGGTTAAGGCTCACCTGATGCTTTGTAATGCCATCACGGTTCCACTTTCACAGCCCATCCCCGGTGGAATGGTTTGGCCAATGGATTATGATTCGGTCATTAGCAAGAGCAAAAGAGCGCTGAAAGACTTTGCCCATCTGATCGTTGATTCAAACGGTCTTCCAGATAAAGCCTTTCCCAAAGTTTCTGTAAAAGTAAAGGTTGGCGACATCTCTGATCTCGTGCGGGAAGCCATTCTAACCACCGAGGTTAATCTGGCCGTGATGGGGCTTTCCGGTGCCGGAGATATGCGTAGGTTTTTTCTGGGTAGCAGTACCAGGGACATGATAGACGCGGCGCAGCTACCCCTGATGCTTATACCGAAAGCTGTAAAATTCAGTCCCTTTACCAAAATCGCGTTCGCAACCGATTTGAGCACCGCGGACTTTGAGGCCATCCAGTCCCTGGCAGTGCTGGCATCAGCATCCAATGCAGAGTTGCTTGTCGTCCATGTTGTAGAGAATGGGATGGGGCCCGAGAGAACAGGAAAGATCAATGACTTTATTGCCCGGCTGAAGACAGACATCAACTACGATAAGATATATTATAAAAATGTATACAATAAGGATGTTGAGGGGGGACTGGAATGGCTCAGTGAACACGGGCAAATAGATTGCCTTTCTATGATTCATCGTCCGCATGATTTTCTCGACGGGGTGCTGAAGGGTAGTCATAGCCAAAAAATGGCCAGGCTTACCGAACTCCCGCTGCTCGTATTTCCCCAGGGCCATAAGGATGTTGTTTCCTAAGAATCTCCAGACAAGATATATCCAAAATGATCCTAAAACGATGAAAGCCGCTGTGATCCATGGTTTGTGATCATCCCCAGCGTATTGAGTGGGTAAAGGTCAAAAAAAAAGGATCCTTCGCTAAACGCATGTCTATTTGTTATCTCTCACAAATGATTATGGTTTATGCAACAAAATTTAATCAATTAACATGTCAGGTTTTTCGTTCAAAGTTTCCCAGTCAGGATATTTTTGATACGAAATACTTAACATGGGTTGGGTATTATTTTATAAACCCTTTAGCTTTCAAATCATCAATCATAGGCTAAATAAGCATTAAAAATGCTTTTAACATCCTAGTGGGGCTTAAACGGAGCAACACTTTGCCTGATCCATCCTTTCTGTAGTATCAAAATTATGAAGAATTCAATAAACTTTACCAGTATTAAATAATAGTTGGTCTTTTTTGATAATACATTCATTTCGTAAATTCATAGCTTTTAACTATCTATGTCATTCATTAAGTTATTAATGGAAGGAGAGGAGAGTAAAACACTTAATATCGACCAATTCGAAATGATGTTTCGCAGAAACCATCAATTTCTATGTGCTGTGGCTATGGAATACGTTCATGATCAGTTTACAGCGGAAGATATGGTGCAGGACTTTTTCCTTGACTTCTGGCAGAGGCGCCATACCATTCAGTTCACCACAAGTTTCGAAGCCTACGCACGAAGAGCTGTAAAATACAAATGTATCGATTTCCTGCGTAAAAGTGCAGTAAATGAAAAGAGGAATTCGATGTTGGACACATTAGATCAGGAGCAAGAAGATATTAATGAGACAGAATATAGCGAAATCAGGCATCAGCGTTACCTAAAAATTGTCGAATTGGTTCAAAAACTTCCGGAAAGCAGGCAAAATATTTTTATCATGCATGCGGTAGACAAAATGACCTATGTAGAAATTGCAAAAAAGCAAAATATTTCTGTAAATACGGTTAAAACACAATTAAGCAGAGCTTATTCTGCGCTTCGCACTCATATAGTTCTAGTTTACATTACTTTTACCCTCTTTCAGGGAGTATTTAAATTTATTTTAGAGAAGAAATAAAAATTTATCCATTGGCTGTCACCCATTTTCAATACATCTACGACAGTGTTGTAATATGGATAAGAAATTCAGCAATTTTACTCCCGACTGGGACAAGCTTTTAGATAAACTAGAAGCTGATGAGCAGTTATCAAATTCCCTGAGTGCCGATGAACAATTACTTTTGGCAGAACTTCGTACCATCAGGAATGCATCTGCTGACGCACTGAAAGCTTATTCTTTTTCTGATACCAATAAAAAATGGGCTGAATTAAGGGCTCAGATCGAGCCAACAGCGGCTGTACGGCGTAAGGTCGGTGTGCGTAAACTTTGGTTCAGCATCGCAGCTGCTGCGGTGCTATTTATTATAGCCATTAGTTTTATTTATAACCGCTATCAGCGGGAGCCGCAGCCACCAAAGCTGGTCAATATGATCATAAACGATATTGCCCCTGGCAAAAATGCTGCTACCCTCACCTTAGATAACGGCAAACAAATTATCTTATCTGCTGCTAATAACGGTAATCTTGCTCAGGAAGCAGGAATTGTGATCAGCAAAACTGCAGATGGGCAGCTCATTTACACCCCAACAGGTGCTAAAACAGCTGCAGGTACACACATTCATACCTTGTCGACTGCCAGGGGTGAAACTTATCGCCTACGTTTGCCAGATCAAAGTGAAGTATGGCTGAATTCATCGTCCTCTATCAAGTTCCCCGCATCATTTGCATCGGCGAAGTCGCGTAAAGTGGAACTTACAGGTGAAGCTTACTTTCAGATTGCAAAAGATAAAGTACATCCCTTTATTGTAAAAACCAACCTTCAGGAGGTACAGGTACTGGGCACACATTTCAATGTGAACAGTTACGCTGATCATCGCAAAGCAGTAACTACGCTTATTGAAGGAAGTGTAAGGGTGTCCAATCGTTCACAACAGACAAAAACCATTAAACCTGGAGAACAATCGACAGTACAGGACGGGCAAGACATTGCCGTTGCGCCTGCAGACATTAAAAATGTAATGGCCTGGAAAAATGGTTATTTCCGTTTCAGAAATGAGTCGATTGAAGAGGTGATGGCAAAGATCAGCCGTTGGTACGATATCGATGTGGTATATGCCGGGAAAGTATCGGGTGAGCTATTCAATGGTAACATTTCGCTTCATAAAAATATAAGCGAAGTGCTGAATATGCTCAGCTATTCAAATGATGTTAAATTTAAAGTTGAAGGAAGGAGGGTAACCGTTATACAATAGAAATATACACAATCTAATCTATCGGAAATTCAAATTCGTCCCCCCGGGACCACAAGGGGCTGCGATGCAGAATAAATTTAAATACCAGTCCGACGCCAATCGAACTGGTAATAAAAGTCCGGTAATTAACCAAACAGTTAACTAACCGCTAAAAGCCGCGAACTCGAAATACAAGGCTTCAAGCAACAACCAAACTTATCAAATGTACCAAATTTGCACAAAACCAGTGCGCTTTCTTAGCGCGCAACACAAACTATGGAGAGTTATGAAGCTAACCACTTTACTCATACTTGCTTTTATCATGCAGGTAAGTGCGGCCACCTACGCACAAAAAATTACCCTGTCGGCCAAAAACGCCGGACTATTTACGATTTTTGATCAGATCAGCGACCAGACAGGTTACGATTTTGTGATCACGAATTCTGTGTTAAAGGGTTCTAAAAAAGTTACGATAGATGTTAAAAATGCTGAACTGAACGACGTTCTTGATCAGATATTCAAAGACCAATCGCTGGAATTTACGATTACCAACAAATCAGTACTTGTAAAAAAGAAAGCGCCTGCATTATTTGAAAAAATTATTAATCATTTTCAGGCGATTGATGTTACCGGTAGGGTGCTCAACGAAAAAAATATGCCTCTTCCCGGCGCTATTGTAAGTTTAAAGGGATTGAAAAAACAGGTAGTAACCAATAGTGATGGTGAGTTCAAACTGGAGAATGTGGATGAAGATGCTGTACTTGTAGTTACGTTTTTAGGTTATCAGACCAGGGAGATCAGGGCCTCGCAGAATCTTGGTAATATCATACTCAACATTCAACCCAGTCAGCTAGATGAAGTAACCGTTTCAACAGGTTATCAAACGCTTTCAAGAGAACGCGTTACCGGATCATTTTCGAAGGTATTATCCAAGCAGCTGGATCAACAGCGTTTGAGCAGTTTACCATCATTGCTGGAAGGCCGGATACCAGGATACAACAATGGCCTGATTAGGGGTACCACATCAATGAATGGTTTGGTGCAGCCATTATACGTGATTGATGGCTTTCCCGTTGAAAATATAAATTTAAATGCAAACAGCAGAAATGTGACTGAAAGTATCCCGGGGTTGAACCTTGAGGATATTGAGAGTGTTACGGTATTAAAAGATGCTGCTGCGGCTTCTATTTATGGGGCGCGGGCCGCTAATGGTGTTATTGTTATTGTTACCAAGAAGGCAAAAAGCGGCAAGCCGCAAATCTCTGCCTCCAGTACATTCACTGTATCACCTTACAGGTTATATACCGATAACCTGACGAGTTCGTCAGACATCGTAGAACTGGAGAAAGAATGGGCGGCGAATAACCCGAATTTACGGGGTGCAAATGCTGCTAATTATGCGGCAAACCTATTGCAAAATATGGCCTATCCGAGCCAGGGTATTAATGCTATTCTGAAAAATGCCGCCGGTACGCTATCACAAGCAGATCTCAACAGCAGATTAGCACAACTGGCATCCAGTGGATACCAGTATTATGATGATGTAGAAAATTACAGTAAGCGTAATCCCTTTTATCAGCAATATAACCTGAGTGCCGGCAGTGCAACCGAAAAAAATGCTTTATATTCATCTGTCACTTACCGTAACAATAAAACACAGGATAAATTTGCAGGTGATGAATCCGTTGGTGTTAATATCAACAACACCACCCAGATCACCAAGTGGCTGAGCATGGAACTGAGTACATTCTTGTCTTACTTTGAGGGGAATACCCAGCCTTATAATACCTTATCACCGGGATATGCCTATTTACCTTACGACCGTTTGGTGAATGCCGATGGAAGCAACTTTACTTCTACTGCAGCGTCACGTTTATCTGCCAATAGTATGACGCTGATTAATAATAACCGCTTGTATAATATGGACATCAATCCATTAAATGAGCAGGAGATGAACCTCGGCAAAACAAAGAATTTCACCAACAGGTCCTTTATTAAATTTGGGGTAAAAATTGCCGACTGGTTATCCTATAATCCGAGTTTTCAATATGAGTATTCAAACAGGAGGTTGGAACAGTTAAATGATAAAAATTCTTACTACGTGCGGAGCAGGGTAAACAGCTTTGCCTCGGTTAACCCTGTGGCAGGCGGATCAGCCATCTTCAATCTTCCTTACGGAAATATCTTTTACAAAGAAAACCAATTCAGCAATTTATACAATTTCAGGCAGCAGTTCAATATCGATAAAACCTTTGGAGAGAAACATAATCTAACGGCAATTTTAGGCTCTGAGATTAGAAGCAGAAGAATAGAATTCGGAAACCAGACACTTTATAACTACAATCCAAACACACTAACCTATAGCCTGTTGAACCAGCCATTGTTGGGCAGTTATCCTGGAAATATTCTTGGTAGTGGAAGTTTTACAGCAGCAGATGCAGCGGTGATGAGGGTTAACGTAGAACGTTTTGTTTCTTTTTATAGCAATGCAGGCTACACCTATGATGAAAAATATCTGCTTACGGGTAGTATCCGCTGGGATAGATCTAACCTCTGGGGTACGAGTTCAAAATATCAGCATTCTCCGATCTGGTCAGTTGGTGCGGGCTGGAATATTCATAAGGAATCATTTTTTAATGTAGATTGGATAGATCGATTAAAACTGCGTGTTTCACAGGGTATCGGTGGTAACGTATACACCAATACTGCACCATTTACCACTTTCAATTTTAACCCTAACTACAATGTAGGAGGCTTGCAGGCAACAGTAGGCAGCAGACCAAATCCACTGTTATCATGGGAAAAAACGGCCATAACCAATGGAGGCTTAGATTTTGCAGTGTTGAACAACCGTTTATCGGGTTCAATAGATTATTATCGTAAAAGAGGTACCGACTTGCTCGCTAACACACAAGGCGTACCGACGGAAGGCTTTGGTTACTCAACCTATGTCATCAATAACGGAAAGATGCTGAATAATGGTATTGAACTGAATCTGTCTGGCGATATTATACGCGCTAAAGATTTGAACTGGAACTTAAGTGTACAGTATGCTTATAACAAGAATAAAGTTACCTACGTGAATGTCGAGGCTCCTTTCTATATTCTTCAGCTTGATTATCCGCAATCATTTCCGCGTATCGGAAATCCATACAATGCCATTTACAGTTATCAATGGGCTGGTTTGAGTGATAAAGGATTGCCACAGGTTTATAATGAAAAAGGAGAGAAGGTGTTGGCTTCGCCAACTACACTACAATCTATTGTGTACAGCGGAACGACTGTTCCAAAATACAGCGGATCATTTAACAGTACGCTGGATTATAAAAACTTCACTTTATCTTTTCTGTTGACTTTCGAGGGCGGTCATAAAATGAGGAATACATTTTTACCTACACTCGGAGCCGGCTATAATAGTGCGCTTAACGGCTATGTAACGCAAATTAGTACCGTAAATAAAGATATTGTAAACCGGTGGAGAAATCCTGGTGATGAGCTAACAACCAATGTGCCTAAAGTGGTTTTTGCTGAAGATCCTGCTTATAACAGCCAAAGTGCCAGTATGTATGGTTATGCTGATATCAATGTGATTGATGCGAGCAATATGCGTTTAAGAAATATTTCACTTGCATATAAAGTACCGCAACTGGTGGCTAAAAAGGCAGGGATGAGCAATATACGTTTCCAGTTTAATGTGGAGAATGCATTTACACTGGCCAAATCTCAAACGGCGAAATACCTGCTTAATGGATACAGCATGCCGAATTATGTATTGGGAGCTTATCTGACTTTCTAAAAACCGTTTATACTGCACCAGCAGTAAAAGAACATTTAAAGATATAAGTGATGAAAAAAATACTTTTAAACACCATAAAATTAGCCGCTATCGCTTCAGTACTGAGCCTTAGCAGCTGCAATAAATTTATTGATATACTTCCTGTAGGGTACGGACAGATTCCTACCGCACTATCAGATTATGAAGCCCTGTTGCGCGATGAATATGGCAACCACCGCACAGATATTACCCAGGCTGTACTTTTGCTGAACGACAAGTTTGAAACCAGCGGCAACCTGAATTACTATCCCCTGTACAAGGTAAACTATAACTGGAATGAATCGGCGGATCGGATTGCATTAAACAATGCCGATGAAGGTACCTATTACAACATGTACACCGGAATAAACACCAGCAACCTGATTATCGAAAAGGCAGCCGGTACTACCGGTGGTACCGATGCACAGAAAGCTGAACTGATTGCTCAGGCGAAAGTGCTGAGGGCGTTTGATTATGATGTCCTTGCCAATTATTACGCAGATACTTATGAAGAAGCAAATGCAGGCACCAAATTATCGGTGCCGCTGATCCTCAGTGCTGATATTGGCGCTCCCTATACGCAGGTATCGATCAAAGACTTATATGATTTTATGTTAAAGGATATCAATGAGGCCATTCCAGCTTTGGGTGCCACCAGTGCAACAGTACTTCATCCTAACCTCGGATCAGCAAATGCGTTGAAAGCCAGGATACTTTTACAAATGGGAAGATATGCAGAAGCTTTGGCTGCCGCGAACGAAGCGTTGAAGTACAATGATAAACTGTTCGATTGGACAGCCTTTTATAATATTTACAAAACGCAGATAGAGGCAGTTAATGTATATTCAAATGCGCCTTCGCCAATGGGCTTTAATTATGTGGAAAATTATTATTTCCGTCATGGTTCATCTAGTAATGCCGGCCGGGAACAGTCGATCCGCGTGGACCGTGCAACCCGTTTTGAACAGGGAGATGCAAGGTTTGCTTCACGCTGGAAACTCCGGACAGTTGGTGCAGATACTTATTATACCAGCATTACCACCGGATATTTCAACGTGGGTGGACTAACCACCACTGAAGTTTACCTGATTAAAGCAGAATGTCAGGCACGTCTCAATGATGTTCCAGGTGCAATGTCTACCCTGAACACGGTGAGGGTAAAAAGAATCTTTGCTGCAAACTATGCACCGCTAAGTGCAGCTAACACGATCGAAGCGGTAAAACTCATTCAGCGGACCAAAAGAAACGAACTTATTTTAGGCATTACACCATTTGCTGATACACGTCGCCTGAATAAAGATGCTAATTATGCTGTTACGCTAAGCAAAACGGAAGGTGGCCAAGCCTTAACGCTTACTCCTAACTCACGTATGTGGACGATGCCATTTCCACAGGGTGCCTCAAAAAATCCGGGTAATGGCACCATCAAACAGAATGTAGATAAGTAAAGAAATACCAAGTTAAAAGCGATATAATATGAACATTTTATTTAAAACCGTATTCACCCTTGTACCTGCGACGCTGCTGTGTTGTGGAGGCCCGCTATTTGCACAGAACGGGAAATATGTAATCACCGGGAAGCTGCCTGCCGCTAATGAAAAGGTATATCTTGGTCACGAAGCTGGCGACAAATATGTCATTACAGATTCAACAAAAGTTATTAATGGCAGTTTTATGTTTAGAGGAGCGGTTAAACAACCGGGCTTTTATAAACTGGAAAGCAAACACCTTAAAAACCCAATCGTTTTTATATTAGAAAATGCGGCCATCAATGTGTCTAAACCTGATAGTGTATCGCCCGTGGTGATTAGTGGTTCTCCTGCGCACGATGTGTATATGAATTTCTATAATGGCCCATGGAAAACAATCACTGCCAAAGCCGGAGGTATCTACGGAAGACTTGATCAGGCAGAGAAAGCTGGCAAAATGGATACCGCCACCCGTGCAGGCTTAGACAGAGAATTTAGAGCCCTGGATACTTTGAATATCGCAACTGTGAAGCAATACATTTCCAGGAATCCAAGTTCAGCCGGATCGGCAGGTATCATTTATGATCGCTTCATCAGTTATCCGAATTTCCCGGTAGCTGAAGAATTATATGGGATGCTCACGAAAGAAGCACGGCAATCAGATATTGGCGAACAAATTAGCACCGCAATAAAAACGAATGCGAAAACGGCCAAAGGGAAAGTTGCTCCGGCAATTGCCATGCCTGATAAAGATGGTAAAATTGTAAAGCTTTCTGATTTTAGAGGGAAATATGTACTTGTTGATTTCTGGGCAAGCTGGTGTGGACCCTGCAGGAGAGAAAATCCAAATGTAGTGGCCGCTTATAAAAAATATCATGACAAAGGCTTTGAAATTTTGGGCGTATCCCTCGATTCTAAAAAGGATGCCTGGTTGAAAGCCATTGCAGCTGATGGCCTCACCTGGACGCATGTTTCAGATTTGAAGGCCTGGTCGAACGATGCTGTTAAGGAATATGGCGTAAAAGCGGTACCAGCAAGCTTTCTGCTTGATCCCGAAGGTAAGGTAGTAGGTAAAGATTTGAGAGGAGAGGAACTGAACAAAACCCTGGCTGGTATTTTCAAATAATAATTATACAAATGCCAGTTTATAAATAGCTGCGGCCCCCGGGCTTGCAGCTATTTTTGTTTGAAATGAGGTGAATTTTGTTTGCTACATTGCAATTTAGAAACCACCGCGAATTATAACATAAAATGGGAACTCACAATTTTTAAATTTGCCAATCTCAACTGGAAGGAACTGGCTAGGAAGTTAGTCAAAACTTAATCTAACAGTTACCAGAAGTCACTGATCTTTTTAAAACCGTATTGATCGATCATTTATTTAGCCATCATCACATTAGCACCGATATCATGATAGGAGCCTTTCATTCCCAGGCATGTCTTTTTCCAAATTATATTAGCTTTCTTAGTTTACTTCTAAATTTTTATACCTCTCTACCAATGCACTAAATTTTTCTGATATCGAATGATATTGTTCCTCATCAAAATCTTCTAAATAAATTTTCTTGAATTGCATTTTCGCTTTAATGGTAGGGATTTTAACCAACATGCCTTTTTCGTTATTCGCCAAATGATCAAAATAATGCCAGTTGCCCACGTATTCGCCAGTAAGTAGATTTATACTTGCTTCACCACTACCGTCGTTTGTGGCGTTCCCCAAAGCGTACTCACTTACGCCGATTAACCTTATTCGCTTTTCATTTTTCTCATACCTAAACTGGCAGGCATAACCCGAACGCATCCAGTTCGTATTCATTTCGAAACCGGTTTTTTTAGGTTCAATGAGGGTATTATCTCCAGCCGTTTCTATTTTTTTACTTTTTATTTTTTTAAAGTTTTGGGTAGATAATCTACAAGTAATTTTATGATCATGTTCATCCAGGTAAACAGTATCCATCTTTCCATCCAAATCAATGTCTTTTACCAACTTTTTCTGCGCATAGGTTGATAAATTTAAAGTTAATATACCTGCAATGATCATTAGTTTTTTCATGTGTGCCTGCTAAAGTTGTACCTCCTGATCGTTACTTAAACCTGAAATTTACATATCACTGTTTATTTTTTAAATGTGCTTTACCATTGATAGGTGTTGGTATATTCTTGCCATTTTTTAAGTGACACCTAATGGTTATGTCGTTAGTCCTCTTTGGTTATTTTAACATCAGTAAAGTGACCTAAGGTTCCCGGGCCTATCCATAATCCTATACTTCCGCGGAGATTTTTACCCTGTTTCAGGTCATTTACAATTAAAGTAGGCTGAGTTGCACCATTTACATATAGTCTGGCCGTTTCATCCTTTACCACAATTTTTATTTTGATCCATTCTGCCGGCAAGATATCTACATAAGCTTCATACTTTCCTGGTGTTTCTTTTCTTAATTTTTCCCATGGATATCCTGGAATAGAAATATACTGGCTGGAATGATTCCTCCGTAACTGGTCATTTGCACGGCCGTTGGTGGGACGTAAATAAAAAACTTCCGCTTTTGACGCGTCAAGAGCCGCTCTGAATGCTATTCCTACAAACCCACGTGCTGTCTCACTAGCGTTTGCAAGTGTTTGTCCCGAAATGGAGGCTTCAATTATTCCGTTATGAAAGTCAGTATCTTTTAAGATCGCAAGTGTATTGTCTCCATCTGCTTCGCCTTTTATTTCGAGGGCTAAAGCGTTTTTACCTTTGAAGACAGCGGCTTTAACCGTTACCTGAAATGGAACTACATCAGATGGACTTTTTGCAAAGTTTTGTGCCTTTAGGTTCAAGCTGAATATTGTGCTTAAAAACAAGACGTATAGTATTCTACTGATCATAAGAGAAATATTTTAAGTGACTTAATTCATCTAAAATAAAGAAAATGGTTTTTCTCTTAGAATCTTTTGATAATCTTCTATTTCTCGAAATCTTTTAGCGGATGACTACAACTCAATTATCATTTCTATTGATGATATTATCATTTATTTGCTCCTTAGATTCAAAATACCACCACTGAACTACTAAAATAATGTACTTAAAATCACGGTGCTTTTGGAAGCTCATCTTGATGAGGAATAAGATTGCAATTTAATACACTGTTTTGCAATTTTTAAGGCATTTTATTTCCAGTTAAGCAACCCTATAGCGGGATAAGCTACCTGATAAACGGGACGATTTCTCCAAATGGAGTGCTGGTTAAACTTCCATAAAGAGACAACAGAAATAATAAACCGATTACCAAAAGAAATAAGGGTTTGTATCTAAATTCTTTTTCTTTTTTTACTGTGTATCTGTAATAAAGATAGGTGCTTGTCAGATAAATTGTTGTAAAAACCAACATCATGTAAGTAACAGTCATAATTGTATTAGCTTAAGTTTTTGATGATATTAGATTAAATTTAAAAATCAATTTTTTATGATTTTTATACTAATTGACATTCGTTGAATATGGTTCATTATTCGTAGGGAATTGAGCTAAATCCGTTTATGCAGGTGCTGTTCAACGCCCCCAAGACAGTTAACGCTCAACAAAATCGGAGCGGATGATCGTTGGTAATCACGATTAAAATCTTTAAAATCGGGAACAAATTAATTTAATGTTGGATACCTGACAACTTCTATATCCAGAAATTAGCCACGCAAATGGAATTAAACTGTAAATAACGGGATTCGCATGTGCTTTAATGCCAATTTTAGCCAGCTTAGGTCAATCAGGTAATCTATAGCAGGACTGCAACTACCATAAATGCCGGAGTTTTAAGGTTTAACTTAGTTTCCTACTTTATTGAAAGCATTGCTCATGATCTCACCTGGATCGCTATCTTTGAATAATACCGTTGGTATTTTGTAGTTTTTGGTATCAGTGGTGCTTGGCATATCCTCCTTCATGGTGTTAATATCGGTTTGGGTGTAAGTGCCTTTCAACAAATCAATTTTCTGTTCTGTATGCCCTCCGGCACCCATGCTAAAAGCATTAACCTGTGTTAAAATTAAATCTTTGTTGATGTATTGATAAGTACTTTCAATGCTGCCTGCCGGACCGGTTGCCTGCATAGAGATCACCAGTTTTCCACTATCAATCTTAATATTTTCGTAGTCGTAGATGGAGTAACCATTTTCACGGTATTTAGGCTCCACTGCCGAGAACGATTGATCATAGCGTTTATATTTTTCACCTTGTTTAAAAAGTACTAAAGTAGGGCGAAGTGCCGTGCTATCCTGCTGGCTTATGAGTACGATAACTGCATCTTTTAGTGCATCGTTGTTCAGGTCGCCTGTGGCTTCTAAATCTATTTTATAGTTGGCCGGAACAAAATCGTTAATGGTATTACCCGTACCGGGAAAAAAAGGATCTGCACTTGTGGAGTCAGCTTGTTGAGAAAGTTCCGGTTGATTTTTTACAGTATCTGCAACCATTTTTTCCACTTGCTGTTTTTTATTTTGGCAAGCGATAATTGTTAATGAAATATTAAAAAAGAGTACAAATTTTTGAAGCGGTTTTATCATGATGTTTTGATTAACTTATGGAGACGTTATCATTTAAATGTTTCCTGATTACGAGGCTTTAAGAGAAGTGCTTTATTGTTGCAACACTTTCCTTTTAAAAGCGATGTTTAAGATATTTAATCATACTTGCTGAAAATTAAATTAGTTTTTTTTAAAAAATGCAGCGGCTTCCACCTTTTCAAATTCTTTCTTACCCTCATCCCATAAATAAGCTTTGTAGTAAACTTTTTTTTCTTCCGGATTTTCTTTGCAAATCCCGGCGATAAAAAGCCTGCTTGTTAGGTTGCCGATTGCTCTATCCTCTGCAAAAAGACATGAATTCTCTTCACCCAGCGGCAGGTCGTAGATTTTTCCATCTCTTACATCAATCATAAACCCCATGATACAACTCGCGCCGCAGCCAAATACAGAAACGACATAGTATCCTGCAAAGCTGATTTCGTTGGTTTGGTAAGCTTCCGTAATCCTGGTTTTAAAATCTTTAGCATTGGGGTAGCTTGCCCAGTCTATAGGCGCATATTGGGTTACTTTTGCAGCATCTACATGGTATCGTTCGAAATCAACGTTATCATGATCATCAAGCCGGACTTCTTCGGGCTTTTCCTTTGGCAGCTGAACTGAAGGTAATGAAGCGGTAGGCGTATCAACGATGACCTTTGCTGTACTATCTGCAGGACCAACTTCCACGGCTTCGTTATTACTTTTGGTTACGTTGTTACAGGCGTATGTCGTTGCCAAAATACCCAGAAACAGGCAATTGATCAGTTTTGTCATTTTCATAAAAGTTAATGCGGTTTAATCTAACCAGCAATGTCGATTCTCTTAAATTTTAGGTATTTGCCATCAATAACTGCAAAGCTGTAAATAATATTGTATTCACCTTCGCTTACAGCATTGCCTTCTTCATCTTTGGCATTGTTGGTATAAGCTAAGTTTAAACTCAACACCTTACTGGTCTTATTGTATTCGGCAATCAGTTGATATTTCGTTTCGTTTGTTGTAACTTCTGGCGTTTCATTATAACCTGTTTGGTATAGCTGATCAGCATTAATTTTCAGTAATGTTTTAACAAAATCTGCATTAAAAATTCTGCTATAATATTGTTCCAGGTCTTGTTCGTAAAATAGATCGGGATTTTCGAATTTGTTTTTTCTCTCCCTTATTTCAGCTTCTGTCAAATTGCATAAGCTCCAGATGGAGGCACCATCATCTGCAACCGGAAAATCAAAATATGTTTTGAGCTTTTTGAGATCTTTTGAATAAATGGTTTCTCTAAAATTCTTAAAATCATCAGACCAATCCTTAACTTCAACATCATTTTTTGCTTGAGGTATAAGAATAGTGTCTTTTGCCTCCGTTTGAGAGGTTGATTGGTCTTTTGCCTTTTTTTGCGAGTTATTGCAGGCTGATAATAAAATAAATGCGAGAATTAGATGTATAGGCTTCATAGTAGCGTTTTCAATTTGTTTGTATAGGTTAACGCTTAAAACTTATAATGGTTTTGACGTAAAGGTGTTGCGGTGGAAAAATTTGCTGCCAGAACTCGGATTGAGCAGAATAGTGCCGACAGTTAGAAATATTAAGTATATTTAATGCCGAATCAGCTATGCAGGAACTTAAAAATTTGATACGTTCCAACGTTTGGTTGGAAGAAGAGGACCTTAATAAGATATTAGGGTGTTTTAATCTGAAAACGTTACAAAAGAGTCAGCTGCTGCTAAAACGTGGCCAGATCGCTTCACACTATTATTTCTTAAACAAAGGAGCACTTCGCTTTTTCTATAACGATGAACAGGAGCTTACTGCCTGGATCGTTCAGCCTGGCGAGTTTTTTGCTGAAATTTCCAGCCTGAATCCAGGATTACCTTCACGCTTTAATATAGAGGCGGTTGTAGATACTGAACTATACTGTATCCATAAGAACGATATGGATTCGCTTTACAAACAGATTCCGGCCTGGCAGGAATTTGGACGAAAACTCTGGGAAGGTATGTGTGTGCGTATGATCAGTGAGATCATTAGTTTCCAGACCATGACTGTAGAGGAACGTTACCTGGCATTTCTACAAAAGCCCGGCTTCATGCAATTTATTTCTGTAAAGCAACTGGCTTCTTACCTTGGCATAACACCAAACGCCCTAAGTCGCATTCGTAAAAATCTTCGATAATTGCATTATCTACCAAATGGTAGTTCTATTGACTTTCTATGGGCCTAGCTTTGTGAACTCAATAAGAAAGAACAATGAACAATATTATTTTAGTTGCCGGTGCTACCGGCGATCTGGGAGGCAGGTTATGCAAACACTTACTCAAAAATGGCGCTAGTGTAAGGGCTTTGGTAAGAGAACAAAGTAATCAGCAGAAAGTGAATGAACTGCGCGAATCAGGAGTAGAGGTTATAGCGGTTCACTTTGCTGATGAAAAGGGACTGGTGTCGGCCTGTAAAGGCGTTTCCTGTGTGGTGTCTGTACTCGCAGGCTTGCGTGACGTGATTGTAACCGCACAGAGCCAGTTGCTTCATGCTGCCGTAAAAGCGGGCGTTCCCCGTTTTATTCCATCCGATTTTTGTACCGATTTTACTCAGCTACAGTTGGGCGAAAACAGGAATTTTGACCTGCGTAGGGAGTTCCAATCCGTGCTTGAAACCAGTAACATCCGTGCTACCTCGGTATTCAACGGTGCTTTTGCCTATGTTTTGCAGTATGATATCCCACTTTTAGATACCAAAGCAAAGACCATTACCTACTATTCCGGAAAAGCTGATTGGCAGATCGACTTCACCACTATAGAAGATACGGCCGCTTTTACCGCATACGCTGCATTGGATGATACTGCACCGCGATTTCTCCGCATTGCAGGCTTCCGGTTTAGCCCGAATGAATTGCAAGCGCTGACCGGACGTGTTTTTGGTGAACATTTCAAACTAAAAGAACAAGGCACACTGGAGCAATTCTCGGCTTACATCCAAAAGTTGCGGACAGAAAATCCTGATGGGGAAAATCAGCTATACCCGCAATGGCAGCAGATGCAATATCTCTACAGCATGTTTGCGGCACATCATCATATGCTTGATAATGATCGGTATCCTGGTGTAAGCTGGCAAACCGCAGAAACAACACTTAACGAAATAAATAACAACAAAATAGCGTAATATGGAACAGGTATATCGTGATGAGCAGCTCATAAAACATTGGCCGGGCTTTACCAGCCATGTAATGGAAGTGAACGGAACACAACTGCACTTTGTAGATGGCGGCGGCGAAGGTCAGGTATTGATCTGCCTGCCCGGCTGGCCGCAAACCTGGTATTCTTATCGTTCTGTTGCGCTGCCTTTGGCTGATCACTTCAGGGTTATCGTAGTCGATATTCGTGGTATGGGCAGTTCGGCAACACCGGCATCAGGTTATGATAAAAAAACAATGGCTACTGATGTGTACGAGCTGATGCGCTTACTGGGTATTGGTAGGGCATATGTTATGGGCCATGATATAGGCGGTATGGTGGCCTGCAGCCTGGCGCATAATTACCCGGAAGTGGTAGCACGCCTGATCCTTGCAGATGGTCTGCATCCTAATGAAGGAATGATGCAAATGAAACTGATGCCGCCTCCTGAAACTTTTGGCGAAAAAATAGATCACCAACAACCTTACACGTGGTGGATGAGTTTTAATCAAGTTAAAGAACTGCCTGAAAAATTGCTGGAGGGCCGCTACCGCTACCTGCTCGACTGGCTTTTCGATTACGTGATGGTTGACAGTTCGAAAATGTCTGATTTTGATAGGGAGGTATATGCATACGTTTATAACCAGCCGGCGCGTATACGCGCTTCCAATGGCTGGTACCAGGCTTTTAACCAGGATATAGCCGATGCCAAAAATTATTCGAAGTTAAGGATGCCGGTTTTAGGTATTGCCAGCAATGTTTCGTACGGTTTTTATCAGTATACTTTACCAACGATAGCCGAAAATTATCAACTGCTTAACCTGGAGAATACCGGTCACTATATGTTTGAAGAGAATTCTTCAGGCATTTGTGAAGCCATCATGGCGTATTTAACAAATAGCAAAGAAGATAACGACTGAATTGCTCCAATAGTAAGTTTTTAACTATTTATTAATCATTTTTTATAAAAAAAAAGAGGCTGTATCATCTTTGTAAGTTCACATCTATTTCGTTACGTTGAGCTTTCGGAAACTTCGGGGAGGCTACCGTTGCCAAAATCCGCTAGGGCGGTCGATATCCGATGGCAATCGGATCTCGATATCCGTGGTTCCTAATCAAGTCGGGAATGATGATCTTAGGAATATTACATAATCAGAATTTATTTGTCAATCATATATTCTGTGATACAGCCTCTTTTACTCACTCATACATTTACATTTGAGGCTTTTAAAGAATTGCTTTTTGCGTTATTGCGGGTCAATCTTCATTAGCAGGTCAATTTTGCGAAGGTAATGCAGGAATTAACCGGTTATTTTCAGTGATTTAACATATCCATCAGCTAATTGAAAATGATATTTCAAAATAACCGGACTACCCGGAAAGTTTCCTGAAGTTTTCGCTAAAAGGATGTTTGCTTCTTCGTCATATCCTACAGGCTCAATAGTAGCTTGATATTCTTTGTTTGCTTTATCAATCCAGCTTTCAATTTGTGCTTTTCCGTTATGGGTTTTGCCTTCATCAAATACTTCTGCATTTTCTGTAAAACAATTGGTGTACGCAGCACTGTCAAATTCGTTTTGTGCTTTTACTAATTCGGAGATCATTTTTGGTAAATTCATCGTATTATATTTTTAAGAGTTTTAAATTGTTGGTACTGTACCGCCGTCTATTATAAATTCGGTTCCTGTTAAATAGCTGGCTCTTGGCGAAACCAGAAAGCCGACCAGTTCAGCTATTTCTTCAGGTTCGGCAGGTCTGCCGAAAGGTATGCCACCCAGGGCATCCATTACACTTTGTTGCGCTTCTGCTAGGGTACTATTTGCGTTTCTTGCAATTTCACCCAGCCATGCCTCCGATGCTGCTGTATTGATCCAGCCTGGCGAAACGGTTAGCACCCGGACACCCTTAGGGGCAACTTCGTTCGATAAACTTTTACTGTAATTTCTCAATGCCGCTTTTGCGGCGGCATAGGGCAAAGTAGAATCATACAGAGGCAGTTTACCCTGTATGGATGCAATGTGAATAATGACACCGCTTTTCCTGTCGATCATTTGTGGCAAAAATCCCCTGTCCAGCCGTACCGGCGCAAGCAAATTAGCTTGTAAGGTCGATTCCCAGTCTTCATCTGTCAATACAGAAAAACCACCGGCCGGCGTTGATGAACCGCCAAGGTTATTTACCAAAATATCCAGTCTTCCATATTTAGAATGTACTTCGCTGACTACCTTTTGTGTCCCTTCCGCGGTGCTCAGATCGGAAGCAATAAAATGCATATTGCTGTTTTCTTTTTCAGGTGCATTTCTGGCGCTGATAATCACTGTTGCTCCGGCTTGTAGTAGTCTTTCGGCAATTGCTTTTCCAGCTCCTTTTGTTCCACCGGTTACCAGGACCGTTTTACCCTGAAGTTCATTATTGTAATTAAATTGATTTTTCATTTTTCAGATTCTTTGATACAAATTTCGTAAGTATCACTTTTTCAGGCAATAACGGAAAATCGAATTGCATAGGGATAATTTTTTCCCCTATTGTACGATTTGGTACATTGCATTAAATTTGTATATGCACGAAAGAAAAATACCTTTGAATTTGAATTGCGGCCTCGACCTGATCGGCGAAGTCCTTTACGGCAAATGGAAAATTCGTTTGCTGTGGTTTATCCATCAGGGACATTTGAGGCCAAGCGAATTACAGCGTAAAATTCCGGATGCTTCAAGGCGCGTTTTAAATATCCAGTTAAAAGAACTTGAAGATCATGAGCTGGTGACAAAGAAAATTTATGCTCAGGTACCCCCAAAAGTTGAATATTCCCTTACAGATTTTGGCAAAACCTTGGTTCCGGTAATTTCTGCCTTAGGATTTTGGGGTGATGAACATGAGAACAGGCTGAGAAGGGTAATTTTAAAAAGAATGGAATCCTCACAAAACCTTTCAGAATATGCGGCGCTGCCATAAGGATCATGAAAAACAAAATAAAGAAGGCTTATCCCTAAATTCAATTTTATTAACAATAACATTGTATTTTTAACCTTTGATGTCATGACTCCTGATGTATTTGAGGAAAAAAGCCATTGGGTTATCGGTTCCTCCTGTTCTTAGCTATCTTCTATTCTTCCTCAAACTACATATTTTCACTGTGCTGATGTACCTTCAAAATGTATCCAAGGCCGTATACATTTTCAATACTCACCTGGTTAGATGCCCGGAAAAGCCGGCGCAGTCTTGAAATGAATACTTCCAGACTTTTTCCATTGAAATAGTCATCATTTCCCCATAAGGATAAAAGCAGGTCCTTTTTTTTAACCACCTGGTTAATATTGCCTGCCAGCTGATCCAATACCTCTGATTCTCTTACCGTGAGGGAAATTTCTTTACCATCGGGCATCAAAACCAATAACTGATCCTTTTGGTACCTGATATCTCCCAGGTTGATATAGTCAGATTTTACAGCAGCTGGTGCTTTTGGATCAGGGGAAAATTTATTGATGATATTTGCGATTCTCAGTACCAGTTCTTCAATTTCAAACGGTTTTGATATATAATCAATGGCGCCAATTTTAAGCCCCCTGAGCCGGTCTTGTTTTTCGCTGTGTGCCGTTAGGAAAAAGAAAGGTTGGCTGGCGTTAATTTTCACTAGTTCAGCAGCCAGTTCAAAACCGTTAATGTCAGGTAGCTGTACGTCAACAATCACCAGCTTGTTGTTAAACGGGTTTGCAGCATAATAAGCTAACGCTTCTGTAGCAGTATTAAACCATAATACGCTAAAGCCACGTAATTTCAGGTATGCTGTGATGACGTTGCCCAGATCCGCTTCATCTTCAATTATTATGATATCATAAGGCATAGGATTGCAGTTTAGTTGATGTTAATCTGATTTACAGGTATGTGTACCAGAAATTCGGTTCCTTGTTCAGGTGTTGTTTTTATACTGATTTTCCAACCGTGGATATCAAGGCATTGTTTTACATAATACAAGCCAAGCCCCAGGCCTGAAACGGTATTGTCTTTAACTCCACGGAAGAATTTATCGAATATTTTTTCTTTCATATCCGCTTCAATTCCCTTTCCATTATCTTTGATATGCAGGGTATAGCCATCCTTGTTTTTTGTGATAAAGATCATTGTTATTTTAACGTCGCTTTGATTGTGTTTAAAGGCATTGTCAATGATATTCTGCAGCATGGTGGTAAACACAAAAGGATCTAGCATCACCAGTATTTCCGAATCGTAAGGATCGAATGTCAGCCTGTCTGGTGCCTGTATTTTTATTTTATAGTCGTTTACCAGCGTTAGCACAATATAGTTGAGATCTGTTTCTTCTAAATTGATATGGTTGTTCATTTCCGATACTCCAAGCATTTGGTTGATGTGGGAGTGAAGTCTCCTGGCTTGTCTCTCCACAATATTTACAAGTGTATTTACACGATTCCGGTCGCTGAGTACCTCATTTTCATGCAGGCTTTTACTCGCCAGCAGAATGGTGGTAATGGGGGTGTTGAATTCGTGTTTGATACTGTTTAGGAAATCGGATTTAATATCCGTTTCTTTTTTCTGCCGCATCCAGCTGATATAAGTGTAATAATTGATGCCTACGATGATCAAGATGCAAAGTGCCACCAGCAAAAACGTAGGCAACATCTGATACGCCACTTTGAGTGTGCGGCCAGGCTGGTCAACAAAGAGGTTAAAGGTTACCCTGTAATTGTAAACCAGGTTACCACTGACAGAAAGATTGGTAATTCTGTTCTGCATCGTCGGATGAGTTAATGTGCCGTCTATAATGATACCGAACGGTGTCTTTCGGTCTGCTTTAAAACCGGTAGGGGTATGGTTGTTAAATATGGTGAGGTCTCCGATTTTGGTATCGAAGTTGATGTCTATCTGCTGAAAGGTAAGCAGATATTGTAAGTTGCTGTCCAGGCCATTTCTTTTTACTATCGATTGGAAAACACTGTCCATCGTACTTTCCTTTTGAAGCTTCTTCAATAAGCTGTTGCTAACGCTTTGCGAAAGTTTAATAAATTCATTCCGGTTACTGAGGTAAGCATTTTTAAGTGCAGGCATATTTTTGATGAGGATCGAATCGATAATCTTTCCTCCGCCTTTGTAAACCTTATCTTCAGATATACTGCGTCCGTATTCATCATTAATCAATGTTTTTTCCTTTAAACTATAGTCTCTGTCTCTGAGTACGTAGGAGTTATAGGTTAACCTGAATTGCACAAGAAGCAATATCAGAAAGCTAACCAATACAACTGCCTTATATATCCGATCTTTCATTTTATTCTTTAAAAATAGCCCTATTATTCCATAAATGACATATCGTTAAGCTTTTGTTAGGTTTCTGTTACGTTTTTGTTCGGCAAATTATAGCGGGGTGGGATGTAGCTTTGACAATGGATCTGGATGACCTTTTAAATCAGGTTTATCAAACCATCTAACTCGGGTAAATAGATGCGTGAAGCCTATTATTCGAAATTCACAATAACAATTAAACTAAAAAAAAGTAAAATGACCTTTAGCAGGATTTTATCATTATCACTCATCGTTTCAGCTGTAATAGCGATGAACCCGGTCAGGGCACAGCAAAAATCTGCCAGCAAACCCCTGGCAGAGCTTCAACAAGATTTTGTTGACCTCGGATTGGGCATGTTTATTCACTACGGTATGCCAACTTTTATGGATCAGGATTGGTCTGATCCGGATGCAGATCTTTCCCTGTTCCAATCGCCAAAACTTGATGCCGATCAATGGGCTAAAGCTGCAAAATCTGCTAACATGACTTATGGTTGCCTTACAACCAAACACCACAGTGGTTTTCCGATCTGGAATACCAAAACAACGGCTTACAACGTCATGAATACACCATTAAAGCGCGATGTAGTAAAAGAATATGCAGATGCTTTCCGAAAAAATTGCTTAAAGGTAATGTTGTATTATTCTATACTGGATACCCACCATGGCATCCGCCCAAATCAGATTACACCCGAAAATGTGAAAATGATTAAAGATCAGATTACCGAACTACTGACCAATTATGGTGAGATCACTGCCCTGATTATTGATGGATGGGATGCGCCATGGTCAAGGATTTCTTATGATCAGGTGCCTTTTGAAGATATTTATTACCTGATTAAATCGTTACAGCCAAATTGCCTGGTCATGGATCTGAACGCGGCCAAATATCCTGCTCAAGCGCTATTTTATACCGATATCAAATCTTATGAACAGGGGGCAGGTCAGTTTATTTCAAAAGAAAACAATAAACTTCCGGCGTTGGCCTGTCTTCCGCTGCAAGCCAACTGGTTCTGGAAAACCTCTTTCCCTACCACTGCGGTAAAGAACGTACCCGAACTGGTGAACAAATTCATTATCCCGTATAACGGTGCATACTGCAATTTCATTCTGAATGTAGCACCTGGTAAAAATGGTTTAATAGATGATAATGCTTTAACTGCCTTGAAGGAGATGGGGCAACTCTATAAAAAAACTACTGGTATTCCACGTATTCCACCGCATGCTGCTCCGATTATCTCCAGTAATATCGCTAAACATATAAAAAGCAATAGCAGCTGGAGCGACGATATGAACATCATGGATTTTGCCAACGATGATAATTTTGGCTCCAGTTGGTCATCCAATTATACGGTTAAATCGCCTTGGTACGAGCTAAATTTTGAGAAGGCAGTGCCATGTAACATGGTGGTGCTTACCGCTGGAAATAACCAAAAAGCATCCTATCATTTACAATACTATGCAAATGGTCGATGGAATACACTAACCGCAAATAATGAAGGAGAAAAAAAAGTTGCCATTTTCCGGTTCGAGCGGATCTGGTGCGAAAAAATCAAAGTTACCATTACCGATTTCGATAGTCCGCCTGCTATTGCTGAACTAGGCGTATTTAACGAAAGAAAATAAAATGTGCTTAGCCGGATTGGATGTGGTCCGGCTAGGCTTTTAATACGCTAATCGACAATTTTGATACTAAGCTATCCGATACTGTTTCAGGTAGGTTTTCAAGATCTGTCTCGCCTGGTGGATATGGGTTTTTACTGTTCCTAAAGGAATACCCCGCTCTTCAGCAATTTCTTCATATTTATACCCCTCAAAATACCGCTGAAATGGAATCCGGTACTGTTCAGGCAAACTCTTCAATGCTTTTTGGATGTCATCCATCACAAACTTTCCTTCAGAAGAAATTTTGGTTGAGCTTTTGAGCAGGTTAGGGCTTGATAAATCTTCATCCCTGCTAATTACTGCATGCCTTTTCTGAGCCTTACGGTAGTCGTTGATAAAGGTATTCCGCATAATTACATAAAGCCAGCCACGTAAATTGGTGCCTTTATCAAACTTTGCGCAAAATCGAATTCCTTTAATCAGTGTATCCTGCACCAGGTCTTTCGCATCATCTTCATCTTGGGTAAACCGCATCGCATGGGAGAGGAGGGCAATAGCATGCCCATCAGCCGCCCTGCTGAATTCATTTTGATTCATAGTTTTTCAATTAGGTAGATAGGTTATTAAAGAACAGGCTGAATTAAATTATGTTTTGATTAATCTTGAGCAGCATAATAAGCCATAGCATAATAACAGACCTGTTATAGATCTAAGCATCTGGTTTAGGTATGGCCAGGCGGCTTAATGGAACTTTTTTTGTAAAATAAAATGGCTAGCAATAATCATTCAGGTGAATTTAATTCTGTTAACATCTATGTGATTGTTACATTTAAAAATAAATTTGAAGAACATAACAAAACTATTATTGTAGCATACAGGTTTTCTTAATTAAGGCTGCTTACAAACAAAAAATATTTAAGATGAATGATTGTTTAAAAATATCTTCAATAAATTTGAAGGTTCTTTCAAATGGATTTAATTCCTAATCACTATGATAAAGTCAGCTCATCTGCCTGATCTCTTCACGCTTCAATCCATTTTTGAAGGTATTCAGGATGCCATATATTGTCATGACCTCGAATTTAGAATAACCAATTGGAGCCCTGCGGCAGAACGGATGTTTGGCTATACCGCAACAGAGATATTAGGACAGTCTATTTTTCTGCTGATTCCGGATGACAGGCATGCAGAGAAGATAAAGCTGATGCAGGAAATTTTAAATGATACACGTATCAGCCATTTCAGAACCGTCCGACTTGACTGTTCGGGTAAGAAAATACCTGTTTCCTTAAGCTTTTCGCCGATCAAAAATCAGGATGGGAAAATTATTGGTACGTCGCAAATTGCACACGATATCTCCTTCGAACACCAGGCAGAAGAAAAACAATCCATGCTTGCTGCCATTATAGAAAGTTCTGAAGATGCCATTATCAGTAAAACGCTTGATGGGATCATTACAACCTGGAATAAGGGAGCAGAGCATATTTTTGGCTACACTGAAGAAGAAGCCGTTGGGCAACCGATCAGCATACTTCTCCCTGCCGACCGCTTGAGCGAAGAAGAAGCCATCATTGCAAGCCTGCGGCGGGGTGAGCGGGTAGGCCATATACAGACCATCAGAAAAACAAAAGATGGACGCTTATTAAATATTTCACTCGCAGTATCTCCTATCAAAAACCGCGATGGCGTGGTTATTGGGGCATCGAAGGTTGCCCGTAATATTACTTCTCAAAAGGAATCTGAAAGGTTAATTGCCAAGCACATAGAGCGTCTGGAGCTGTTGAATGTAGTGGGCAGGAGCATCAATGGATCTTTGGATCTTCAGCAGATATTACAGCAGGTAACTGATTCGACAACAAAACTTACAGGTGCAGCCTTTGGGGCATTTTTTTATAATCAGGTTAACCAGAAAGACGAATCTTATTGGTTATATACGCTATCGGGTGTTCCTAAAGAGGCTTTTGCTAACTTTCCGATGCCACGTAACACCACTTTATTTCATCCGACCTTTAGCGGTGCGGGCGTAGTACGATCAGATGATGTTACCCTGGATTCCCACTACGGCAAAAACGGACCTTTTTTTAGAAAACCATCAGGTCATTTACCAGTGGTGAGTTATCTGGCTGTTCCGGTTAAAACCAAATCAGGCGAAGTCATTGGCGGGTTGTTTTTCGGTCATCAAGATAAGGCCGTTTTTAAAGAAGAACATGAGGAACTGGTGTTAACAGTAGCTTCACAAGCGGCTATTGCCATAGAAAATTCCAGGCTTTTTAAAGAGGTACAGGAACTAAGTGCCAAAAAAGACGAATTTATTGCAATGGCTTCCCATGAATTAAAAACACCAATGACCTCTCTTTTCGGCTTTTTGCAGCTGGCCAACCGTCATGTAGTTGAAGGTGTTTCGAAAAATCTGATTGAAAAGTCGATCAAACAATTGCAGAAAATGATCGTTTTGGTTACCGATCTTTTTGACGTTTCCAAGATCCAGGCCGGAAAATTACAATTGAACATGGAATGTCTCAATCTGGGCCTACTGGTTCAGGAAATAAAAGAATCTTTTTTACAAGCCCATCCCGACCATAACTTAACTATCGAAATCCTCGAAGAAAGTTTTGTTCATGCTGATCGCATGCGTCTTGAACAGGTACTTACCAATTTATTGAACAATGCAGTTAAATACGCACCTGAACAAAAAACAATTGAATTAAAGGTGCTGCATGTGGATAAAGTGGTACATACATCGGTTAAAGATTTTGGTCCGGGGATTAGCGAAGAAAACCAGCGGCACATATTTGGCCAGTTTTATCAGGCTAAGGAAAATAGAGATAGCTCATCAGGGCTGGGCTTAGGGCTTTTTATATCAAAAGATATTATTGAAAGGCATGGTGGCCAAATCTGGGTAGAAAGCAAGCCTGGTAACGGCGCTACCTTTAATTTTTCTTTGCCATTGGCATAAAAATTCAGGCTTGCAGCACCTGTCCATCGGGTTTACTGGATAAAAAATGAGATGGCAATAGAAACGCTAAACCAACATCACGGCGGCAACCATATAGGTAAATGCCTTTTGATAGGCACCCCTGCCGTTGATCAGGTTTTTAACTCTTGATTGTTGAAATGTTACAAAGTAAACCCTACCGTATAAACCTGTTTCTTATAGGTACTGGGCGACATGCCCGTAAGTTTTTTAAAAGATTTTGAAAAGTAGGAGAGGTTGTCAAAACCGGTTTGTGTTGCAATTTCTGAATAGGCAAGCCGGCTGGTAGCCAATAAATACTGCGCACGTTCGATCCTTTTTTCAAGAATATAACTAACAGGGCGTTGCCCGGTAAAAGTTTTGAATAAACGGGAGAAGTAATCGGGATGCTGATTAATACGTGAAGCTAAACTAGTGACAGATAGTTCCTGGTGCAGATTGACGAGTATGTAACCCACTGTTTCCACGATCTTCGCGGGCGCATGCCGTTCTTCCGGTTTGCGTTGTAATTGTGGTTGGAGCAAGCGTCCCATCAACTGAAGCAGTATCCCCTGGGTTTCCAGATAGCTGGCTAAACCCTGCATGTTGTTCAGCTCCTGATATTCTTTATAGTAAATGTTTTTCTCATAAATCTTCGGATCATCAGACCGGTTAATGCCACGGCCCGGATTTATTTCGAGCAATCGTTTAAAAAGGTCAATATCCATCTGCTTTGCCTTCACTTTCGAGGCATTACGGCTTCGTGCAAAAAGAGAACTCCCATCTACAGACTCTTCAAAAAACTGCACAAAATACTGGCTTAAATATCCGTCGCAATGTAAATTACAAAGGGTAAAACTGGGTATAATATACAGGTATCCAGGTTCAAGTTTTAAAGAACCCGACTGGTCGGATATCTCACCGCTTCCTTCGTCTATATAATAAATCCGGAAATAAGGACTGATGACGTTTAGGTAATTCCATTTTTCCGATAATTTCACATAATCTACATTGAGTAGTGAAAAGGTATTCTGCAGTACTCGCTTAATCATTTTTAAATGTCGGATTTTTACAATAAATAGTCTAATTTATTTAAAAATAGACCGGATAACATGTTTATTTTTGAAAATAGTAACCAGATATAAAAATCGTTATTACACAAATGAGAAAAAAAATATCCATAGGCATTATTGCAATTTCCATGTTGCTAAATGCACAGGCTCAGCAAAAAAACACCAGCCCTGAGCAGGGTAAATTCAAACCTACAGACGAATCTTTAAAGCAGTATCAATACCCCGAGTGGTTTCGTGATGCTAAATTTGGTATCTGGTCGCACTGGGGGCCTCAGGCAGTTCCCCGTCAGGGCGATTGGTATGCCCGGGGCATGTATCTGCAAGGCAATGATCAGAACAAATATCATGTAGCACATTACGGACCACCATCTAAATTTGGTTATAAAGATATTATTCCACTCTGGAAGGCAGAAAAATGGAACCCTGAACAATTGATGGCCCTTTATAAAAAAGCGGGTGCAAAATATTTTGTGAGTATGGGTTCACACCACGATATGTTTTTCTTGTGGGACTCGAAAATCCATAGATGGAATTCCGTTAAAATGGGCCCAAAAAAGGATGTAGTTGGCCTTTGGCAAAAAGCAGCAAAAAAAGAAGGCCTCCGTTTTGGGGTTTCTGAACACCTGGCTGCAAGTTTCAACTGGTTCCAACCCAGCCATGGAGCCGATAAAACCGGACCGTTTGCCGGGATTCCGTATGATGGACATGATCCACAATATTCAGATCTGTACCATTTGCCAGCTGATTCAAGCAACATTAAAGAATGGCTGACCAATAATCCGGCATGGCATAAAAAATGGTTAACCTACGTAACTGAACTGATTGATAATTATCATCCCGATCTGCTTTATTCTGATAGCAAAGTGCCTTTTGAAGAATATGGCCGTAAAATGGTGGCGCATTACTACAACCAGGACCTGGCTAAAAATAAAGGTAAACTTGAAGCGGTTTATACCCCTAAAGAACCTTCTGAAGGTAAATGGGCGCAGGATGTGGAGCGTGGTGTGCTCGATTCGATCAGTCCTTTCCCTTGGCAAACCGATACTTCAATTGGCGATTGGTACTACCGGACAGGCCAACGTTACAAAAGTACAAATGAAATTGCCCAGCTATTGATTGATGTGGTTAGTAAAAACGGAAACCTGCTGATTAATGTGGTGCAAACCCCTGAGGGCGATTTAGAACCTGATGTAATTAAAATTGTAACGGAGTTAGGCGAATGGACCAAAACTTATGGAGAAGGAATTTACGCCACAAGGCCCTGGAAAGTGTATGGAGAGGGACCATCTACTATCAAATCGAACCAGAAAAAAGGAGATTTTGGCGGATTGGCCGATACACGTGATTACCAAGCTACGGATATCCGATATACCACAAAAGGGGGTAACCTTTTTGCGTTTTGCATGAGCATGCCTGAAACAGAGATCAAAATGGAATTATTAGGAAAAAATTCTAAATATCTTGAAAAACCGATTCGTTCGGTTACCCTTCTGGGCAGTAAGGAAAAACTGGACTGGACACAAACCGACGGTGCACTGCTGATCAAAAAGCCTAAGAATTACCCTGCCTGGGCGGTTACAGGATTTAAAATAGAATTTAAAAAATAAAAATGTACTCAATCTTCTTTGATGGAAAATAAGCGCTCCACGCTGGCGGTAATATTAATTACCTCACTGTTTTTTTTATGGGGATTTGCCCATAATCTTGACCCTATATTAATTCCGCATTTAAAACGTTCATTTACGCTCACTACGGTACAGGCTACGCTTGTAGACTCGGCGGTTTTTATCGCCTATTTTGTAATGGCGTTGCCGGCAGGTGTCATCATGAAAAAATATGGCTATAAAAGTGGGATAATAATTGGCCTTTTGATATTTTCAGTAGGCTGTTATTTGTTTTTGCCTGCGGCCCAGGTACAATCCTACAATTTCTTCCTGGCTGCACTTTTTATTATTGCATGCGGACTCACTATTCTGGAAACAGCAGCAAACCCCTATATTACCTTGGTTGGAAAACCGGAAACCTCTACTTTCAGACTAAATCTTGCCCAGTCTTTTAACGGGCTTGCGGCTTCACTTGCACCAATCATTGGCGGTAAACTGATCTTGGTAGAGGGCGTATCAGATAGCGCGCTTGCAAAAATGGATCTGGCTACTCAAAAATCGGTACTGGCATCAGAAGCTACCTCTGTACAGGGACCATATTTTGTGTTGGGGACCATATTGGTTATATTGGCTGCTGTATTTTATTTTATCAAATTACCCGATATCAGAACAAATAATGAAGGGACGGCTAAACAAAGTTTTTGGCAGGTTTTTAAACATAAACATTTATCGTGGGCAATAGCTGCACAGTTTTTTTATGTTGGCGCACAGGTATCTGTATTTAGCTTGTTTATTCTTTATGCAACCAAATCAGCGGGTATTACAGATAAAGAGGCAACTTATTACTTAGGTGTTTGTGGTTTTGCATTTCTGATCGGACGTTTTTTTACTACTTTCCTGATGCGCTTTTTTAAGGCCCAATATTTATTGGTTACCTATGCCTTTATCAGTGCATTGCTTTGCTTTGTTGCCATCATGGCTTCTGGCATCACAACGGTGTATGCCGTTATTGGCATTTGTTTTTTTATGTCGGTGATGTTTCCTACAATTTTCTCTCTGGGCATTAAAGACCTTAAAGAGGATACCGAACTGGGAAGTAGTTTAATTATTATGTCAATTGTGGGTGGCGCAATATTACCACGTTTTTTTGGATATTTGAGTGACGGAACGGGAAATATCCAGAATGGATATTATGTGCCCCTGGTTTGTTTTGTTGTGATTATGCTATTTGGCTTAATGGGGCAAAAAACAACAAGAAAAGACATCATTAATCAACCGAATGAAATTTTATAATTAAAAATGAAAAGATACTGTTTAGCCCTCGATCTGGTAGACGATGAAAAACTGATCGCAGAATATGAAGCGTACCATGTTAATGGATGGCCTGAAATTAAACGTAGCATAATCGACTCGGGCATACTGGATATGCAAATTTACCGTGTTTCCAACCGCCTGTTTATGATTATGGAAACAGAAGACGATTTTAGCTTCGACAAAAAGGCACTGATGGATGCCTCCAACCCGAAGGTAGAGGAATGGGAAAAGCTGATGTGGAAATACCAACAGGCATTGCCATTTGCAAAGCCCGGAGAAAAGTGGGTACTAATGAAAAACATATTTCAGTTAAATGCTTAAGGAAAATAAACAGCAAGAGCCGGCACTAAACTTGCCTCCGGTTGTTTTCGGAACCAGTAGTTTGGGAAATCTTTATCAGGCAATAGATTATGATGTTAAACGGGACGTTGTAAAAGCCTGTGTAGACTCATCAAAACCGGTTGCCTTTTTTGATACGGCAGGTAAATATGGTGCAGGTCTCGCATTAGAATCGCTGGGGAAATGCTTGGCGGATTTGAAGGTAGATCCTCAACAGGTAGTCATTAGCAATAAGCTGGGCTGGTACAGGGCACCGCTTTTAACTCCCGAACCTACATTTGAGCCCGGTATCTGGAAGGATATTGAACATGATGCGGTACAGATGATCAGTTACGATGGGATATTAAAGTGTTTTGAGCAAGGTAACGAGCTTCTGGGCCATTACAAGGCACAGATGGTGTCGGTACACGACCCCGACGAATATCTTATTGCAAGCGAAGGTGAGGAAGATTATAAAGAACGTTATCAACAAATTCTTGATGCTTACATGGCTTTGGCCGAACTAAAATCTGCCGGCTTAGTTTCTTCAATCGGGGTAGGTGCAAAAGATTGGAAAATTATTCAGGCTATCGCGGCAGATGTTGATCTTGACTGGGTGATGATTGCCAACAGCTTAACCATCAAATCGCATCCCCCTGATCTGATCGCATTTATAGAAGAGCTAGGCCAGAAAAATATTAAAGTAATTAACTCGGCCATATTTAATGGCGGCTTTTTAACCGGCGGAGATTTTTATAATTACCAGCCGATTGACGGGAATAGTTTGACGGGGAAAGCGCTTTTGGCCTGGAGGGATAAGTTTTATCAGGTTTGTAAAACGTTTGACGTACTTCCTGCTGAGGCCTGTTTTAGTTTTTCTGCAGGTTTTCCCGGCGTAAAAAGCATTGCTTTAAATACCACACGGCCTGAAAAGGTGGCTGTTAATGCTGCGATGGCCCAGAAAGAAATTCCTGCCGGGTTTTGGCAGGAAATGAAAACACAGGGATTAATTGAATTTTTATAATAAGGATGAAAGCATTAGTTTGTAATACACCAGGAGAATTTACCTATATCAATAAAGAAATGCCATCAGTTGAAGACGGGATGGTATTGCTCAAAATGAGGAGACTGGGAATTTGTGGCACCGATTACCACGCATTTGAAGGTACACAGCCATTTTTCGAATATCCAAGAATCCTCGGCCACGAAATTGCTGCCGAGGTAGTAGAGGCTGGGGCAGGAGCAAACTTTAAAACCGGAGATTTGGTTACCATTAGTCCATATTTTTATTGTGGAAAGTGCATTGCATGCCGAAGCGGCAGAACCAATTGTTGTGTAAATATTAAAGTTTTCGGGGTTCATATAGATGGCGCCATGCAAGAGTATATCATGGTTCCTGCAACTGCAATTGTTAGTGGGGAAGGATTAACTGTAGATGAACTTGCGCTGATAGAGCCATTGGCCATAGGAGCGCATGGCGTTGGCCTGGCGCAGTTGAACAAAGGCGACACCGTGGTGATACTCGGCGCCGGACCTATCGGTTTGGGGACTATTGCCTTTGCCAAAATAAGTGGAGCTGAGGTTATCGTTATTGATGTAAATGATAACAGGTTATCTTTTTGCAGCGAGCGTTTCGGTATCACACACACCATAAATCCATTAAAAACCGATGCTGTAGAGCAATTATCAAAAATTACCGATGGAGAAATGGCGAAAGTGGTAATTGATTGTACCGGAAACTTAAATGCCATTAACAATGCGTTCAAATTTTTGGCACATACCGGTAAATTTATCATGATAGGCCTTCAGAAAGGTACGATTGAAGTGGTACATCCTGAGTTTCATAAGCGTGAAGCTGTACTGATGAGCAGTAGAAATGCCTTGTCGCATGATTTTGCCTATGTGATTGATTGCATTAGAAAAGGGCTGGTTAAACCGATGGATTTTATCACCCATAATGTACCATTTACGGAAGTAAAAGAAAAGTTTAATCATTTGCTCCAGGCAAATGAATCGCTGATCAAGGCATTGATCAGTTTTGATGAATAACGCCAGGTATTTAATTCTAAAAAAGGAATTCCAGTAATTAAAGAGCAGGACTAGTTTTGTATATCAAATCTAGTCCTGTTTTTTTATAAATGATATCGTTTTCTTATCACCGTTTTCTGTTTAACCCTTAATTTCAAGCTTATATCCCTTAGCGCGGACCACAGTAATATTGATGTTTGGATCAGGTGCCAGTTTTTTTCTCAGTTTTGATATAAACATATCCAGGCTACGGCCAACAATAATCCCTTCATCTTCCCATATTTCTTTTTGCAGCCGGCTTCTCTCTATGGTTTCGTTAGGAGACTGGGCGAAGATGAGCAGTAATCTTGTTTCCGTACCAGTTAACGCTATTGTGTCTTCATTTAGGGTGAGCTTACGGTTTTTAGCATCAAACAGAACTGAACTTAAAGTTATCAGGTCGTTATGTTCATCATCATTGGGTAAAGCCTTTCTGGGTTTAACCGATCTAAAGAAGATAAAGCCAACAAACGCTAAAAATGGCAGGCTACCGAGCAGATACCCATTCTTTTTGGTGATTATGCCTGTAGGTTTCAGTTGAATGTTGATCATATATTGTGCTTTTGGTTGTTTTCTTCCTATGCAGGCTATAATTTCATCTTTTTTGTTTTGGGCTATTGCGTAGCCATAAACAGTGCTTGAATCGTTAATATTCAGTACTTTAACTATGTAGTTATCAGTCATTGGATCATTTGCTAGCAAACGTTTAGTCGTATTCACCAGGGTTATGGGGTTGAAACTAAATTCATGCTCAAACTGAATTTGATATTCATTTTCCGCAACCTTTTTTATCGGAAGCACCCTGGATATACTATCGCCCGATTGTAAAAGTAATTCATCTCCGATGCGACGAAATAAGACCTCTCTTCTTGAAAGATGAAAATCATCATTATCCGAAATACTGAAAGCTGCAAAAATCATGATGAAAGATAAAAGCAATAATGCACCAAAGAGGTACATGCTTTTACCCGCGAAGAGGTTTTGACTAAGTTGCATAATGTCAATGTTTTATTTACAAAGTTTACATTTTTATTTACAATCCTGCTTCTTCGGACGGATAAATATCAAAGTAAGTTTGTTTCATTAATTTTTAAAAAGATATGGAAAATAAACAAAAAGCCTTAAACAAATCTGATTTATCAGCAGATAGATCGATGATGATCAAACCTGCAAAAAAAAGGAACAAAATGATGTATGTTTTGATTTTGCCGCTGGTGGTGGTAAGCGGATTAGTATTTGCTAACCGTGAAATTAAAAATGAGAGCAAAATGCTAAGCTCAAAACCCCTTTCTGCTGCTCAAAGAGATGCCGAGAAGAAAAAATGGGAGGTTAGCCCTGATGGTATTAAATTTAAAAAATGGGAATCGTCACCTACAGGAAAAAATGTACATGCCAGTGCTGCTAAGATAAGAAAAGATATAAATGAATTTACAGATATGGAAGCCGTGGTAACGGCATTAACGCTTCCGCCCGGATCAAGATTAGGGTTCGGTGTAATGGCCCGCATCAATGGTGCCGATTACATTGTAAATTTTGAGGCAGAAAAGTCTCAACTTGCACCATTGCTTAGCTTAAAGATTAACGATAAGATCATGGTCAGAAGCCGTAATATGTCATACGCACCTAAGTATTCATATCCAATAGTATCTGCTGAATATGTAGAACGGGATAATAAGGTAATTTTTAAACGCTTACCCCGCAAAGGTGGTTGCTAAGCAAATTAATAACGTCGTAAATTTGATGATGCTATTATAGCCTGTTATAAGGTTGATAACAAGTTATGCCTTCAAGAAGAAAATGGAAAGGAAGTATCTAACTTTTCTTCCATTTTCTTATTCATAAGTTTTATCGATCAAAAACGAGATGGCATTTTCAATTTCCGATCGTCCATCTGCACTTTTAAGGTCCAATCCACAAAATGTACAGTCGTTCGTGGTGGCGTAAATGTCAAGGTAGTAAATTCCCGAAATCAGCAATGCAATAATGGCCCGGTATCTTTTGGCATTTTTCTCGAAATGAGGATCAGTAATGCCTTCAAATAAGCGCGCTCCGTTTTCTTCGCGATCGTTCGCCAGTTTTTTTAAGGATCTACGGTTGTCTAATAATCCCCAAAGTAGAATTTTCTGGATATTTTTATTCTTGAAAACATAATCGAATTGAGAGAGAAGCATGTCTTTAGAAAATTTTTTTCCTCCATCTTTTATCACAGCTCCACCAGATTCATCTTTTACATTGCTCCAAAAATCCTGTGATCGGATGTATTCATCAATCAGACCGTCCTTCCCACCAAAATAATTATAGATTAATTTTTTGTCCAAACCTGCAGTACGTGCAATATCATTGACCTTTAAGCCTGAAAAACCTTTGGTATGCAGTATTTTTTCTACCGCATATAAAAATTTCTGTTTGCTTTTTTCTTTGTTCCTAAACGGTTTGGCTTCTGTTTCCTCTTCCATATCATATAAATAACCAACGGGAAAATTACATAATCATTTTAAATATTTTTATCACCAATTGGTGATATGTTGTATATTTGTCTAGTCGGGGCGATTGGCAAAAGAATGACAAAGCGCTCTGCAAGACCCAAACTACATTAATCTGAGCAAACGATATGAAAAAGGAAACTTCCATTTCGGCAATACCTGTAGAAGAATTGTATAAAAAGAAAAAAAGTTTGCAGGGTGCACTGCTTGGGCTTGGCCTGGTATTGCTCGTTGCTACTGCAATTATCATCTATCTGGCCTTTTCATCTAACATGCCCAAAGTACTGATGATTGTTCCGTTTTGCAGTTCGCTAACACTATTGCCAGTTTTTATGAGCTTGTCGCAGATTAATACTGAACTTAAAAACAGAAACGCCAAATCATAGCCAGCCATGTCAACAGATTGCCTGAATTGTGGCGCTCCGGTGATGCAGAATTACTGTGCAAACTGTGGGCAAAAGTCTACTACACATCGTTATTCCATTAAACACTTTATCGGACATGATTTTATTCATGGGGTTTGGCATGTAGATAAAGGCATTTTATTTACCCTGAAAAGCCTGTTCACCCGGCCGGGGCACAGTGTCCGCGAATACATTCAGGGCAAAAGGGTTCCTTATTTTAGTTTTATTACGCTCATCCTGCTCATTCTGACGGTATCAGGTCTCATAGCGCCCTATGCACATGGCAATATGTCCGATCTGATGCCTAAGAGTGGCAAAGCAATGATGAACGATCTCGAGAAATTTATTTCTCATTATCCCAAACTAGTACTCATTATCACGATTCCCGTTTATTCGTGCTTCAGTTTAATCTGGTTTAGAAAAGCGAAGCTTAACTTCTCAGAACACCTGGTTTTAAACTCGTACCGCGTAATTGTAGAAATGATTATCGGTTTGCTTGTTTCTGTCCTGACGATATTCTATCATAATACCCAGGTGCTGTTATTTCTATACTTCGGTGTATTAAGCTTTTTAGGTCTTTTCTATAGCATTTGGTTTTATTATCAGTTTTTTTCGGCCTTTAACTATCGTAAAATCGCTTTGATTTTAAGAAGCATCCTCGTTCCGGTATCGTACAGTTTACTTGCCCTTCTACTTGGCATTGTTTACGCTGTCATTGCAAAACGTTGATTTTAACAGGCGAATACCGTTGAATAAGGAGTTTTATATTTCATTTACTAATAAAATAGGTGCTTAATTCGATTTTTTTGGCCCGGATCTGGCGTTGCGTGGTATAAAAAAAATTGATTAGGTGTGCAAATGCATCGAACCAGGTTTTGCAGGCAGACAAAAATATTGTGGTTATTGTGGGACTCGCTGCTGTGATGGAAGATTTTATCAGAAATAATTTAATCAGGATTGGTTTTGTGTACACACATATTCTTTGGACCAAGTTGAAACCTATCTTTTTCTTTGCTTGGATACCACTTTTAAAACGGACAGATTATTATGAAACATTACTCTTCGTTCAGAATGAAAGTAAGATCTGTTGGCTGCTGATATTTAAACAGCGTAGCGGAGTGGCAAAAGCAAGGTAGAAATCTCATTTTTCGGAATACATTTTGCTAAATTAAAAGTGATGATTAATGTTAGTCCCGAAACAAAACAACAAGCCTTATTATTCCTCGCAAGGGATCAGAAAGTGGCAGCTGTCAAAATAATTAAAGATCAGAGTAAATGCGGTTTAAAAGAAGCTAAAGATTATGTAGATGCCTTAGAAGGCGGAGTACAGCAACCAATAACCAATCTCGGAAATCTGGACGCTGAGCTATTGACTATTTTAAATCAGGGCAATAAACTAAACGCCATTAAGCATTTTAAGGATGCCACAGGTTCGGGGTTGGCAGAAAGTAAAGATTATGTGGAAAAGTTGATCCGCTCTGATGTTACCGGCAATGTGATGCAGCGAAGCAGGGATACGGAGATCAAAGATATCATTTCTGACCATGTAGGGGATAACCAAAATCCCATTCAAAAATTTTTGATAAAACTATTGATTATTGTTATGGCTTCAGCAGCTTTAACTTATATTCTGTTTAACATGTAGTAAAAAGTGATGCAATATTTCTGATAGAATTAAAATGCGTGAATTAAAATCATTAATTTGATTTCACACACAAATAAATCTTTAGAATATGAAAATTACATTGGATTCCAAATCTCTTTTATTGGGATTTTTTGGCGTTGGCATTATGTTTACCGCCATCAGTTTTAAAAATAGTCAGGATCAAACGGGCGGAAGGTTCCGTACGGAAGTAAATGCCACTAACATGGTTGTGATCCTGGATAGCGAGACCGGAAATTACATCATTGCACCAGAGATAAAGGATTTCGGTAAAGTACAATGGGTAAAGGGTGAGTTTAATAAGACTTTTGATACTGCGATTGATAATAGAAAGGAACCGAAATAATAAAAGGAGTATTTTTATACCATTGTGTATCCTGTTTTAAATTGTTATCCTGAGCGCAACGAAGGATCTTTCAAGTGTAATTTACTACCAGATAGAAGGATTCTTCACTGCGTTCAGAATAACAGCAGGGCGCCTTCGTGTAAAGGATGCGTACGAAAAGCATAGCTATTCAAGCGCAGATTCCACTGCTGTTTCTCAATTTTCAAACCTGAGTGTAACGAATGATTTTTTAAAGTCAGGCTATATCTGTCAGCGATAAATCTACCCCAGCTTCCTGCCGGTATTAATTACATTAACGCCATTAAAACGTGTGGTTGCGCTACCATGCGAAACGGCGCTTACCTGCCCTGGCTGACCTTTACCATCTGAAAATGTCCCACCCAGGCGATAATCGTTTTTGTCGCAGCGCTGTACGCATGAATTCCAGAATTCCTGTGTATTGGCCTGATAGGCTGCGTCTTTTAACATGCCAACAATTTTGCCTTCTTTAATCTCATAAGCCAGCTGTGCGCTAAACTGAAAATTATAACGCTGCTGGTCGATAGAGTAAGAGTTCCGGCCAAACATATAAATACCTTTTTCTACATTTTTAACCATGTCGGCTGCACTTAATGCCGTATTTCCAGGCGCCAACGATACGTTGGGCATCCGCTGAAACTGGATGCTGTCCCAACTGTCGGCATAACAACAACCTTGCGATTCTTTTAGTCCTAAAATATGCGCCTGATCGCGGATGGTTTGATAATTTACCAAAATTCCATCTTTAATGATGTCCCATTTACCACATTTTACGCCCTCATCATCATAGCCTACTGCACCTAACGACCCTGGTTCCAGTTTGTCGCCGATGATATTCACTTCTTTACTGCCGAAGTTGAATTTTTTTGATTCCCACTTATCCAATGTCAGGAAACTGGTTCCGGCATAATTGGCTTCATAACCTAAAACGCGGTCGAGCTCTGTGGGATGGCCGACAGATTCATGTATGGTTAGAAAGAGGTGTGACGGATCTAAAACCAGGTCGTATTTACCTGGTGCTATGGGTTTCGCTTTTAATTTCTCGTTAACATGTACTGCAGCTTCGCGCACATCTTCTAGCATATCGTACCGTTTTTTGTACATGGTAACCGGCCCGCCTTTTATCTTTTCTTCATCTTTGGGCTTCAGGTACTCGAAACCCATACCCATTGGTGCGCTTAAAGCATTTCTGGTTTCGAACTTGCCGCTGGCAGAATCTGTTTTGGTCAGGGTAAAGGTTGGCCATATCCTGTGGATATCCTGATCGATGTAAGATCCGTCAGTAGAGGCAAAATATTTTTGTTCATTGACCATGAAGAGATTGGAGCTGATATATTTAGCGCAACCTTTCATGGCCTCGCTATTTACATTTAAGAGGAGATCAACTTTGTCGGCAATGGGCACTTCAAAGGCATTGATTTCAATGGGTGTTTTCCAGCTTACCTCGCCAAAACCCTTTTGCGCGGCTAGTCTTACAGGTTCTTCCATTAATCTGGCATTTCCTTTAGCTATGGCCACGGCCGCTTCAGCAGCCTTGGCAATGCTGCTGTCGTCCATGTTGTTTGTTGCGGCAAAACCCCAGCTTCCGTTGGCAATCACGCGAACACCTAACCCATAGGATTCAGAATTGGAAATGTTCTCTACCCGGGTTTCCCTGGTGGCCACAACCTGGTTCAAATATCTTCCTATACGAACATCAGCATAAGTGGCACCTTTGCTTTTGGCTGCATTGAGCGCAACATCGGCCATTTTTTTCTTTAAAGCAACATCAACAGGCGTTAAAGATTCTTCAACAGAAATCATTTTGCCGAAGGCCGGGATATTTGGCATCATACCGGCGGTAAAGCCAACACCCGTCATGTACAGGAAATCTCTTCTTCTCAATTTTTGGATTATTTATTAATAAAAAAAGGGGTGTCATCTCGACTGCAGCTACCAATTTTTCATCGGTTGTGGAATGGATAAATCTATTAAGTTGATTCAACTATTAGATCTCTCCGTTCCGTTGCACTTCAGTCGAGAGGACGATTTAACTTATGCCCTTCGACTCCGCTCAGGGTGACCTTCTGAGGGAATGGTGGTTGTTAAATAGGTATTATTGTTAAAAAATATCGTCCTTTAGATTTGTTTTGATATTTTATTTAAGGATAAGAAATATCTACTTTGCTTAAATTATAAATCAGATTACCTAAAACGGTAGCGGCACATTAATATGTCGTCAAGGTTTTTATACCT
>Ga0308159_1000509_pt1 | contig 87204 bp, 88 predicted proteins | sample PhyCR1_FD_201040 | JGI IMG/M metagenome (GOLD analysis project Ga0308159, IMG submission 201040) | Phyllosphere microbial communities from UC Gill Tract Community Farm, Albany, California, United States - DLSLC.R1 | ecosystem: Host-associated > Plants > Phyllosphere > Unclassified | place: USA...
GAACGTAGGGAAACGCGATGCCAAGGAACTTCGTTACGAAGGTAAGGTTCCGGCGGTATTGTATGGTGGAAAAGAGCAACAACACTTTGCTGTAGTTATTGCTGATCTAAGAGACGTAATCTATACTGCGGAAGTAAACTTCGTAGAAATCGACGTTAATGGAACTAAAACAAAAGCGATCGTAAAAGACACTCAGTTTCATCCACTTACTGACGTATTAATGCACATCGATTTTCTTCAGTTATTTGACGAGAAAGAAATCGTTATGGAAATTCCGGTTAAATTAACAGGAACTTCTCCAGGTGTTAAAATGGGTGGTAAAATGGTTCAGAAATTACGTAAACTTCGTGTTAAAGCATTACCAAATAAAATGCCACAAAGCGTTGAAGTAAGCATTGCCAAATTAGAAGTTGGTAGTTTGGTTCGCGTTCGTGATATCGAAGGTGATGGATATGTAATTACCAACACTCCAGAAGATACTATCGTATCAGTAGGAATGAGTAGAGCATTGAAACAAGCAGAAACTGAAGCTGCTAAAGGTAAAAAATAGTACAGGATTTCACACATAGTGTGATTTCACGATTAAAAGCGGTGCAAAAGCAATTTTGTGCCGCTTTTTTTTGACCTTAACCGTTTTTCGTCTGCACTTAAAGATTATTGCTTCTTCAGGTAATCCAATTCGTTTTTCGGCTGTCGTTTTTCGTTTGAGGATTTTTATTCTTTAGGCCTTGATCTTTAATCTTTCCGCTCTGGCCTTTTAGCTTTCTGCTTTGCTCTTTCTGCTTTCCGCTTTATTCCTTGTTCTTTCCGCTTTAAGCTTTTACCTTTGCGGCTATGAAATATCTTATAGTTGGCTTGGGTAATATTGGTCCGGAGTATGCACATACCAGGCATAATATTGGATTCGACATTGCTGATGAACTGGTGAAAGGTTTAGGCGGCAGTTTTGATAATATCCGTTTGGCTTATTATGCAGAGGTGGGTTTCAAAGGGAAAAAACTTCATGTCATTAAACCCACTACCTTTATGAACCTCAGTGGCAAGGCCGTAAACTATTGGATGAAAGAATTAAAGATCGCACCTGAAAATGTATTAGTGGTGGTAGACGATCTTGCATTGCCGTTAGGTAAACTGCGGTTAAAGCTCCAGGGATCAAGCGCCGGACACAACGGTTTGAAAAGTATTGAAGAAGTTTGTGGCGGACAAAACTATGCCCGTTTACGCTTCGGGATTGGTAGCGATTATCCTAAAGGAAGACAAATAGATTTCGTTCTGGGGAAATTCGACAAAGAAGAACAACCGGAACTTCCGACTTTAATCGATAAAAGTGTAGAGCTGATTAAAAGTTATGTCACAATTGGCCCTGCACACACTATGACGGCTTTTAATAAATAGGTAGGACATAGCGTGAGCTCACCAATCGGATCATTATAACCATTTCAACGAATACTCAAGAAGTTATAAATAATTCAAGGTTTTGAGTATTCAAAACCTTGAGCAAAAAAAAGGACCATCTTTCGATAGTCCCGTTATATTTAATACTTTTATGATCTATTTAACTTGAGCTTGTGCCCTTGCAATATAGGCATCTGCCATCTGCGCTTCAGCACTCTCAGGATATTGAGTTTTGATTTTAGTATAAGCATCAACAGCACCACTAAAATCTTTTAAGTTTTCATTAACCAATCCTAATTTTTTAAGGAACATTGGAGAAGTAAATTTACTCGCCTTATCAGATGCTTTCTTGTAATAAGTTGCTGCTTGTTTGTAATCTTTCAATTCACTGTAAGCATCACCCAATAAGCCTAGCGCCAATGGATCTGCAACCGGACTACCTGTAGCACTGTATTTTCCTAAAGCATCAATTGCTTGTTTATATTCACCTTTACGTAAATAAATTCCACCTAGATAAAGATTTGCAAGATTAGCAGATTTTGTATTGTCGTATTCTTCCGCAATCTGCGCTAAACCAGGATAACCACCTTCTCCTTTAACTGCTTTATTAGATAATGAATCGATGCCCACATAAGATTCAGATTTAAACATTTTACTCGCAGCTTCTTCAGCACGACCTTTTAAGTACACATTTTGATACCAAAAATATACACCAATTAATAAAACAACAGCGCCAGCAATAAATAGCAAGCTCTTATTATTCTCCTGTAAAAATGAACCTTTTTTGATAGGTTGAGTAGTTTGGTTATCTATTGTAGACATGTTTGATTAAAAAATTTAAGATTGCAAAAATACATTTTTCAATCAAAGTATCAATCTTTATTTTGAAGTATTTAATTAAACATTAGTTATTTAGCGGTGAAAAAACGGTAAATTGCGCCATATTTATGTGGTTAAAGAATATTACGCTTCTAAATTTTAAAAACTATTGTGATGCCGATCTCCGGTTTTCTGATACTGTAAACGTTTTTACAGGTAACAATGGATCAGGAAAAACAAATATGCTCGATGCAATTCATTATTTATGTCTCTGTAAAAGCTATTTTAATCCAATTGATGGTCAGCAGATAAAAACCGGGACAGATCTTTTTATGATTCAGGGGGATTTCGATCGCAACGAACGCAATGATAAAATAACCTGTGGCGTTAAACGAAATCAGAAGAAACAGTTTAAGCGTAACAAAAAGGAATATGACAAACTTGCTGATCACATTGGCTTGTTTCCGGTAGTCATGGTATCACCCTATGACGTTAACCTGATTATGGAGGGCAGTGAAGAAAGACGTAAATTTATTGATAATGTGATTTCTCAAACAGATTCACATTACCTTGATCAATTAATTGCTTATAACCGGATTCTGCTGAATAGAAATGCTTTTTTAAAGCAAATTGCCATCACTAGAAAATATGATCCGACACTGCTGGAAATTCTGGATGATCAGCTGGTTCTTGCCGGAAATAAAATATTTGCAATCAGGAAGGCTTTTATGGATGAGTTTATTCCGCTCTTTAATGAATATTATCTTTACCTTACCGAAAACAAAGAGGTGGTTTCTTTAAATTATCAATCTCAATTGATTGATGTTCCTTTTGAAACATTATTAAAAAAATCAGTGGAGAAAGATCGGGTATTGGAACGTACTACCACTGGAATTCATAAGGATGAGCTGGCTTTTGAAATCAGCGAAATGCCGCTGAAAAAATTTGGTTCTCAAGGACAGCAAAAATCATTTTTAATTGCGCTAAAACTTGCCCAATATGCTTATCTGGCAAAAAATAAAGGGTTCAAACCTTTGTTACTGCTGGATGATATTTTTGACAAGCTAGACGATCACCGCGTGCAAAAATTAATGCAAATGGTTTCTCACCATGATTTCGGACAAATATTCATCACAGATACCGGGAAAGAAAGGGTAAAATCAGTTTTTGAAAAAATACAAGTTGAAGTAACTTTGTTTGAAGTTAAGGAGGGACAAATAAGCCATGCGTAAGCCGAATGATATAACAATGAAGGATGCCATCAGCAAAATGCTGGATGTATACCGTTTGCGCAAAAAATTTGATGAAACTTCTATCTTAGCAGTCTGGCCAGAAATTATGGGCACAGCCATCGCAAACAGAACAACACAAATTTATATAAAGGATAAAAAGCTATTCATTAGAATAGAATCTTCAGTAATCAAAAATGAGCTGGTAATGGTTCGTCAGGGAATTATTCAAAAGCTAAACGAACATGCCGGTAGTATCGTTATTAATGAAATGATCTTTCTTTAGATAACAGAGCAATAAAAAAGGGTTAATTTTTTTATCAAAAATTAACCCTTTTTTATTTATCGTCTTCCACCGCCAAATATTTTCGACAGGATCCAGATTAATAGTGCAACTACAATTACAACTACAATAATACCAGACCAAAGACCGGCTTTAAATATACCTCCTACCAGTTCACAACTGCTTAAGGTAGTGCATAAAAATGCGATTAGTGCTATTGGAAATATTCTTTTCATATGATGTTAATTTTCTAATAGCTAACATCGCAGGATAAAGAATGTTTTAAGAAAAGCTTATTTGCCGTTAACTTTAAGCAATTCTACTTCAAAAATCAAGGTGCTATATGGTGGAATATCTGCACCTGCGCCGCGCTCTCCATAAGCCAGTTGGTAAGGAATGAAAAATTTATATTTCGATCCTGCCGGCATTAATTGTACACCTTCTGTCCAGCCCGGAATCACACGGTTTAATGGGAAACTGATGGGTTCGCCACGATCGTAAGAGCTATCAAATTGTTTACCATTTAATAATGTGCCTTTGTAATGTACCAGTACAGAATCAGTAGCCACAGGTTTTACCCCTGTTCCCGCTGTTAAAACTTCGTACTGTAAGCCACTCGCAGTTGTTTGTACACCTGCGCGTTTTTTGTTCTCGTCTAAGAAATCTTGTCCTTCTTTCATAATTGGTCCGTATTTAATTTTATTTGCTGCAGATTCAGCTTTGTTCTTTACTGCAGCTGCTTTTGACATTGCTGCGTTAATGGTTTCCTGAGCCTGGGCCTGGGTTAAAAGTACTTTTCCCCCAGTGAAAGAATCTTTCAGGCCTTTTAAAAGTGCCTCATAGTTCAGAGTGGTTAATCCTGTAGTTTTTAATCCGGCACCAATTGAAGTACCAAAAGCATAACTGGTTGAATCTAATGGCGATCGCAAACCAGAAACTACTGTTGTGGTTCTGGTCGTTGTTGTTATCCTTTTGGTAACAGCCTTTTTCGCGGCAGGTTTTTTTTGAGCGTATGATGCAATTGTAGCTGTTGAAAGGCATGCCGCTAAGAAAAGTGTCTTCATTTAGTATGTTGGTGTATGATTTAAAACAATTGGAGGTTTTGAATATTTCAAGTTCGAAAGATACAAAATTGATAAAACAATAAAACCCCGAAAATATCGAGGTTTTAAATAAAATCTTTTTTGATTAGCAATTAGAAACGCTCATCAGCTTTAAAGAAGAAGTTACCCTCAATCTCTGCATTTTCATCAGAATCTGAACCATGTACCGCGTTAGCGTCGATAGATTTAGCATATTTCTGACGGATGGTACCTTCAGCAGCCTCAGCAGGATTAGTTGCGCCAATTAATTTTCTGAAATCTTCAATTGCATTATCTTTTTCCAAGATGGCAGCAACGATTGGGCCTGAAGACATGAAGCTTACCAAATCTTTATAGAAAGGGCGCTCAGCATGAACTGCGTAAAACTGACCAGCAGTTTCGTCAGTTAACTTCGTATATTTTAATGCAACGATTTTGAAACCTGCATTGGTTATGTCATTTAAGATTGATCCGATGTGGCCGTTTGCAACTGCATCTGGCTTGATCATGGTAAAAGTTCTGTTAGTGCTCATTGTGTTTGAATATCAATTTGCTGCAAAACTACATTTTAATTGATGAATAACCAATAAATGATCTATAAGATTGGACGAGATTGCTTGCTGCCAGCTTCAACAATGGTAGATTATCAAGGTTTTTGTTCATTTATGCTACTTTGTTTAATATGTAGCTAGCGCAAACTTAAAATGCTTTAATCCTATTTTAAAAATCCTTAGCTTTGCAACGCAAAAAATATATGCTTACACTACCTGAGTTAAAATCTTTACTGGCCACGCCACAGCGAATTGTTATCACTACACATCATAAACCTGATGGTGATGCAATGGGTTCATCACTAGGTTTATATGGTTATTTAATCCAGAAAGGTCATCATGTTAAAGTGATTACGCCTACTGATTACCCTACGTTTTTACACTGGATGCCCAACAACTCTGACGTAATTATTTTTACTGAAGAGCAGGAACAAGCAGCGAAGTTGGTTGATGAGGCTGCGTTAATTTTTTGTCTGGATTTTAATACCCTCAGCAGAATTAACGAATTAGGTGAACTGGTGAGGGCCGCAGGTGCAAAAAAGGTGATGATTGACCATCATCTGGAACCAGAAGATTTTGATGATTATCGTCATTGGGATATCAATGCATGTGCTGCAGCACAATTGGTTTACGATTTTATTGTCAATCAACTGGATGATAAAGCTGGTATTAACAGAGATGTTGCTGCTTGTTTATATACCGGAATTATGACCGATTCTGGTTCATTCCGTTTCCAGTCTGCCACGTCTGATGTTTACAGAATCGCAGCGGAGTTGATTGATCTTGGTGCAGAGCACTGGAAAATTCACCAGCAGGTTTATGATAATGCAAGCGAAGACCGCTTACGTTTCCTTGGCTATTGCTTATCCAATAAATTGCAGGTAATCAGAGAATATAATACCGCAATTATTTCTGTTACTAAAGAGGAATTAGCTCAATTTCACAGCACTACAGGTGATACAGAAGGCGTTGTAAATTATGCCCTTTCAATAAACGGAATTCGACTGGCCGCTTTAATTATTGAGCGCACCGATAAGGTGAAGCTTTCTGTTAGGTCTACCGGAGATTTCCCCGCAAACGAGATCTGCAAAAAGTATTTCAATGGTGGCGGACACAGGAACGCAGCTGGTGGTGCATCAGAAAAGCCATTAAATGAAGTGGTAGATGAATTTAAATCCATTTTAGAAGAATATAAAAATCAATTAATTGCATAAAGCAAATAACCAAATTAAATAAAGTTTAAATACAAAATGAAAAAAGGAATAATTGTTCTTGTAGCAGCTACGTTAGGTTTAGCGGCTTGTAACAAAGAGAAAAAAGGTGCTGGTGGTTTGTTGTATACCGTTCACCATTCTGAAGGTAAAGAGAAAATTAAAGAAGGGGATATCGTTAAGATGAACTTCATTCAGAAAAACGATAAAGATTCTTTATTGGGAAGTACTTATGATACCGAAAATCCACAGGTTTTCCCTGTGCAAAAGAAAATGTATGCCGGTGATATGAATGATGTATTAACTTTATTTGGAGAAGGCGATAGCGCAACCTTTAAAGTTAACCTGGACACGATGGCTTTTTATAGCAAACAGCCAAAACCAGAACAGTTCAAAAACGATAAATACATGACTTTCACTGTTAAAGTAGAGAAAGTTTTCAAAAAGAATGCTGGCGAAGCTGATTCTACCTTCAACAAAAGAGCTGGTGAATTCTTCCAGGCTGATTTCAAAGCTTCTGCTGAAAAAAAGAAAGGTGCTGAAGATGGTAAAATCAAAGCTTACGTTTCTGATAATAATTTAAAAACACAAACATCTGCGAGTGGTTTGCAGTACATTATTACCACGCCAGGAACTGCAGAACGCGCTCAATTAGGTGATACTGTAACTTTAAATTACACAGGCAGATTAGCCAAAAAAGATGCAAAAGGTAAATACCCTGTATTTGATACCAGTGATGAAAAAATTGCTAAAGCGGAGAATAAATTCCAGGCTGGCAGACCGTATGGCCCTACCAAAATGGCTTTAGGTGGTACTATCCCAGGTTTTACAGAAGCATTGCAATTAGTAGGTAAAGGCGGAAAAATTACCGCAATTATTCCTTCAAAATTAGGATATGGTGAGCAAGGTGCACCACAAGTAGGAATTATGCCTTACAATCCAATTGTTTTCGATATTGAGATTACTGACATTAAAAAAGCACCTGCAGCAGCAGCGGCAAAAAAATAATTTAAAATAAGAAAAAAGTGTTGTTCTAAACGAGCAACACTTTTTTTTTGCTCCTAAGTCATAGAAAAAATGAAAAAAGCAGTTATAGTATTATTTGCAGCGACCCTGGGTTTAGCTGCTTGTAATAAGTTTGAAAAGGGTGAAGGCGATATGACCTATAAGATTTACAATAGTGAAGGAAAAGCCAAAATTCAGGAAGGCGATTTTGTAAAGCTAAACGGGATTCAGATCATTGAAACTAAAAGTGGTGATTCTACTTTGGTGAATACTTATGATAATGAGCGTCCTGCATTTTTTCCTATTGGGAAATCGATGTTTAAAGGAGATTTAGCATCTGCGCTAAAATTATTAGGCGAAGGTGATAGCGCAGTTTTTAAATTAAATTTAGATTCTATGGCCAAATATTCTGGTCAACCTAAGCCAACAGGAGCAAAAGATAACTTCTCTACCTTTACCATTAAAATTGAGAAGGTTTTGCACAAGGCTGCAAATGAAGCAGACTCAACTTTTGAAAAAAAGAAAAGATCATTTTTTGAAGACGAGTACAAAGCTTTGATAGCAAAAAATAAAGCAAACGAGGCATCAAAAATTTCTAAGTATATAGCTGATAATAGTCTTAAAACACAAACAACAGCCTCAGGCCTTCAATATGTAATAGAAGCACCTGGAAATACCCAACGTGCTACCTTAACTGATACAGTTTTGGTTGATTATACAGGTCAGTTTACCAATAAAAAAGCTGATGGTAAAATTAACGTCTTTGATACTTCTGATGCCAAGATTGCCAAAGATGCAGGCATTTATTCGCCAATGGCACAATACTCTGCTCGTCCATTAGTTCTGGGGCAATTGGCGCCGGGATTTATAGAAGGCGTACAATTAATCGGTGTGGGTGGTAAGATTAAAATTATCATTCCATCCAAATTAGGTTACGGTGAAAATGGAGGTGGTCCGATTAATCCTTTTACTCCACTTGTATTTGATATAGCTTTAAAATCGATTAAATAATTGATAATGTTGAACTACTCTGGAAGTAGATAATCACAAAATAATGAAGGCCCGGAATTAATTCCGGGCCTTCATATTTAATAAGTTTTTTGATGGACGTTTACTAATCCGTCCAGTCTTTGAAGGGATGTGTGGTGAGGTTGGCATTATAATAGCGCTTATCTGCCGTAACTTCTGCAGCTATCCATATCGGGCGTTCAAAATGTTCGTCTTCAGATAAGAGTTCAATCTCTGCTACAATTAATCCATCATTATCGCCAAAAAACACATCTATTTCCCAGGTTTTTCCTACGTAGTCAATTTCATATCTGATCTTTTCCAGCTCTGATTCACAAAAGTTATCCAGCAATTCTGCGGCTTCATTCAGCGGAATTTCATATTCATATTCTAATCTGGAGGCACCAATAGTGATGCCTTTGATTGTTAACCAGGCTTGCTTTTCGGCGATTCGTATCCGAATTGTTTTTTCAGGATTATTCGAGATGTAACCTTGCCTCAGGTGTTTTCCTGCAGGCTTTATTAACTTCTTCCATTCCTCCAGGTGGAGCAGAAACTTTCTTTCAATTTCTTTCCCCATTACTTTGCTCTCTTTTGTAAATCTGCAATCGGCATACTAATTAGCCTTCCAACGGGTTGTTTCCCTCTATAGGTAATTACCCGAAGCATGCTGGCATCTTTTGGGGGCGTAAGTACGGATGTATATTTAGGATAAAACCGATCAGGCATCGAATTGTCAAAACTATAGTAAATGTCCAGGCCATCAATTTCAGGCGTTAATTCAATCATCAGCTGTTTATCCGCACTGCGTTTAACTGTAAAAATCGGATCATAAATGGCTGGAGAATATTTCACTTCAGCTAAATCCAGTCTTTTGAAATGTTCTTCTGTGCGGTTAACAAAGCTGGTCCAGTTTTTCTTTTCCAAAGGACTCCAGATTGATTCAGAGATGGCGAACGCACGCGGCCAAACCATATATTGTACCTGGCGGAAATTGAAAATTTGTTCTGTCCAAAGGTTTGCCTGGGCACCAATGATATATTTTGCATCTGCGCCAGCCGGAAGCGGATTGAACTGATAGGTTTTATTTAAGCGCAATGATGCATAAACCTTTGGTTCTGTAATTGCATCTGCCTGCATATAGTCTAAATAGGCAAACTCAGTAGGACTCATTACCACATTGTGTTTTTCTTTCGAAGCCTCGATACCATATTTTAAACCCCTCCAGCTCATTACCGATGCAGTAGGTGAAACACCACCTTCCAGAATTTCATCCCAGCCCATAAATTTCTTTCCCTTTGCAACTACAATTTGTTCTACCCGTTTCTCAAAATAAGCCTGTACCTGTGGAATGGTTTTTAAGCCTTCACGTTGCATCAGGGCTTTCACCTGGTCATTCTTTTCCCAGAAATTGTGCGGAGCCTCATCGCCACCCATGTGGATGTATTCGAAAGGGAAAAGCTTGGCTACTTGTGTAAGTACGGAATCCAGGAATACATAAACTTTTTCATTCGCCGGGCAAAGCGTGTTATCTACAAGGGCAAGTGGCGGTGCACCACGGCTCCAATCCATAATTTTTTCGCCAGAACGTACCTTATAATTTACCGCGTCTGGGGTACAAGACAATTCCGGGTAAGCCGCAATTGCAGCCAGGCTGTGTCCTGGAACATCAATTTCAGGCATAATGTTTACAAAACGTTCTTGTGCATACTGCACCAGTTCTTTGATATCTTCCTGCGTGTAAAACCCACCGTAAGTACGTGGTTCATCAGCTGTAGGCGGAATAAAATCCCCAAAGGTGCCAGTCTTTTTAACGTTCCATGCGCCAACTTCAGTGAGTTTAGGCAAACCTTTTATTTCGATTCTCCATCCTTCATCATCAGTTAAATGGAGGTGCAACAAATTAAATTTATAGCGAACCATATCATCAATAAATTGCTTTACCTCATCTTTGGTGAAAAAGTGACGTGCAACATCGAACATTAATCCACGCCAGGCTAATTTAGGATAATCAACCACATCTACACATGGCAATTTCCACTTTATGTTTTCAACTACTTCTTTACTCTCAATTGCTGGCGGAAACAACTGGACTAATGATTGAACACCCCAGAAAATACCTGCAGGTTTATTCGCGGTAATTACAATTTGAGTAGTATTTACATTGAGTTTATAGCCTTCCAAACCCAGTTGCGGATCATTTTGAGCATTAATGATCAGTTTGATCGTTGCGTGACTTACGTTAGAAACGGTACTGACAAATTTTCCTGTTGCGGTGGTAATTCTCTGCGATAAGAAAGTAACACTTTGTGTCAAACCCTCACCTTTAGCGGCCTGGATGCTCACATTCTCCGGTAAGGTAAAAGTTCCGGCCTTTTTCATCAATGAAACTGGTGCTGGAATAATGGCAATTTCTGCCTGGGAAATTGCGGTTTCTGCATCGCCGATTTCCGTTTCATTCACCAGTGTTTGTGCAAAGGTGCTTGCCGTAAAAATACAGCATGATAGCAAAAGGAATAATTTCTTCATTAAATATTGTGCTATAGATTAACTTAAAAGTATGATCTGCAATTTATTAAAAATTTGGAACTTGTTGAGGTTACTATTGCTAATCTTTAGTTATTAGCTTTGCTAAGTCGATTTAGTATTTTAATAGCCTGTCAGGTTTACTCGTTCATTATTGCCCTTATAAACGCCTGATGAATATTTTTGCTAAAAACGCTTTGTTGATCATTCAAACGCTCAGGATGCCATTGTACAAAAAGTAAAAAAGATTTTCCAATAGGGTTGAGCCGCTCAATCGCTTCTACAATTCCATCCGGAGAAACCGCACTTGCAACCAAGCCTTTACCTATTCTATCTGTACTTTGATGGTGGTTGCTGTTTACTAAACCACGCTCTGAATTTACAATTTGCTTTAACCAAGAGGATGGATTGATCAAAATTTCATGGTATCTATCACTTTTATCGGGCATTTTCGAATGGTCAAATCTTCCCCAAGAGGCAATATCAGGAATTAACGTACCTCCGAAAAATACATTCCCAATCTGAATTCCGCGACAAATACCCAAAACCGAAATAAGATTTTCTTCCGTATAGGCTAAAACCTGAAATTCAAACTCATCCCGACGCTCATCCACATCATCAGCGTGGCAATAATCATAATACTCCGGATGATTATAATATTTTGGATGAACATCTTCTCCACCTGTTAGCAAAATCCCGTTACAGTGAATAATTTCTTCAAAGTTGTTCAGTCTGTGACCTAATTGAATTACTTCTACCCGATCATCATAGGAAAGCATCCAATTGCGATAAAGTTCGAACTTACTGCAGTCTATTACACCAATGATTATTTTATTTGACATGAATAAATGTTTTGTTGCCCCGGAACAACATCAGCGGCTGGAAAATTTAATAAAAAAGAAGCCAATGCATAGGCATTGGCTCTAAATAATGATTTTTTAAAATTAATTCAAGTCTTTGTTTTTATTGAAAATCTGATTGTCTCTGGTATTTTTCTGAACAGTAATTGCTCCGAAAACAGAGAGCAGAAATGCAAAGGCGTAAAATCCTTTTTCGCTGGGTAGAAGGGTAGCATTCCATAATCCTATTACCAATAATGTGATGGTTAATAAGGTGGAAAACCAACTTATACCGTAGTAAACTTCTGTTACTGGGATACCTTCCAGTTTGTCTCGCACAGCTTTCTGCAAGGAAATTACGGCGAATAAGCCGAACATCAATACCGTAAAATAGTACCCTTTTTCATTTAAAAGCATATCTGAACGCCACAGTCCAACAATAAAGCCGATCATTCCAATGCCTAATGCCAGCCAGGATGCAGCTATAAAAGCGTTTGATGGTTTTTGATTCATTTGATTAGAGTTAATTTATTAATTAATATTAAATGAAAGTTTTGTCACTATTGACATGAAAATCTGAACAATTTGCAGCTTAATATTGATCTATTATAATACCACGAAACAATAATACGTAATTCTTTATTATACTTTAATCCTAACTTAGTTTTATGCAGACTTTACTTACTTCGACGCAAATGCGAAATGTTGATGAATTTACCATTGCAAATACGCCAATAGCATCGATTGATTTAATGGAGAAAGCGGCCCGTGCTTTTGTTCAGTGTTTTTTGAGAGATGAGTTTGATACTTCAAATCGCATTGCAATTTTTTGTGGGAAAGGGAATAACGGAGGCGACGGACTGGCTATAGCCCATCTTTTACTCAGTAATGGCTATCATAACATCAAGGTTTACATTGCAAATTTCAGTAGCAAAGAAAGTACAGATTTCGCAATTAATTTACAGCGTTTAGAAGAATCGCGGTGTAAAAAAGTCGTCTTAAATAATGCTGCCGATTTAAAAAGTATTAAAGCTGACATTATTATAGATGCAATTTTGGGCTCCGGTTTGAATAAACTTTTAGATGAAGAATATGCAGAGCTGGTTAATCAAATTAATAAATCTAAAAAAAAGGTCTACGCTGTGGATGTCCCAACCGGTTTTTTTGCTGAAGGGAAATTACCTGCAGACTACAATGGGATCAAAGCTTTTAAAACAATATGTTTTCAGCGTCCGAAAATAAATTTTTTTGTGCCTGAATCTATGCAGGCTACTGAACACTTTGAGGTGGTACAGATTGGATTGCGTGAAGATTTCATTGAGCAGCAAAGCACTGAATTCTATCTTTTAGAAGAAAAGGATGTTGCAAAAATTCTGAAACCCAGAAGATTGTTTAGTCATAAAGGTACGTATGGACATGCTTTGATTATAGCAGGCAATGCCAATACCATGGGCGCAGCTTTGCTGACTTCAATGGCTTGTTTGCATACTGGCGCAGGATTAACAACTGCCTGCATTCCTGCAAGTGGTTTATCTGCACTTAATACATCCCTTCCTGAAGTGATGGCTTTACCACGTGATGAATATACCAGAATCGACGATCAAAGTAAATACCAGGCGGTGGCTATTGGTCCGGGCTTGGGCGTAACTACAGAGAATGAGCGTTTGCTGGAAAGCTTAATTGTAGATAACAGACCTTTAGTGATTGATGCTGATGCTTTAAATTTATTGGGGGAGCGTCAGGATTTAATAGAAAAACTACCCCAGCAATCTATTCTAACACCGCACATGAAGGAATTCGACAGGCTTTTCGGTGAACACAATAGTTGGTGGGAGCGGTTACAAACTGCAATTGCACAAGCAAAGCGATTAAAAATAGTGATTGTGCTAAAAAATCAATTCACTTTTATTTGTTCGGCTGAAGGAAAAATTTACATCAATCCAACGGGGCAGCCCGCAATGGCACAAGGCGGAATGGGTGATGTATTGACTGGTGTAATCGCAGCTTTTGTTGCGCAAAAGTATCCACCGCTGGAAGCAGCAATTTTAGGATGTTTCATTCATGGAAAGGCAGGAGGTGAACTCGCCGAAGAACATTTCGTTGTTCCGGCATCAACGGTAGCTAAAGAAATTTCCAAAACCATTCACAACTTGATGATGTAATTTAAATTTTGATGTAGTTAAAAACTGACCAGATTTATTGCTGGTAAGGATACATTGTTCAAAATACTAATCATTTATAGCTTGTCTTTTTTTACGTTTACGGCGTATTAAGAAATGTTGATAAATAATTATTCCATCATAACTCGTTTTTAAACACCTTTCAGGAATATCTAGTTGTAGTTATTTCATAATTTGTTTAAAATCTTACGATGGAAAGCCTTGCTAAGTCGACCTTTTTTAAAGCTTTGGCTTGTGAATTGATTAGCGATTGTCTAAATCGGAAACAATCTCACTAAATTATGGAAACAAAAAAAGAGTATACCTTAAAGGAACTCATTCAAGAATCTGCAGAAGATCCAAATGAAAATGACTTTTTTGAATTGGAAAAACCCGCCTTATTGGAAGTCAATTTAAAAAATCAGAAAATCATGGCTAAAGCAGGTTCCATGGTAGCCTACATCGGAAACGTAGATTTCAAACGCGAAGGCTTGTTAAGCAAAGGACTTGGTGGTCTGCTAAAAAAGGCTATCTCAGGAGAGGGGACATCATTAATGCATGCTTCAGGAACTGGTAAGCTTTATTTAGCTGATGAAGGCAAGAAGGTGAAAATCATTAAGCTACAAAACGAATCTGTTTTTGTAAATGGTAACGATGTTTTAGCGCTTGAGGATACGATCAAGAATGATATCAAAATGTTAAAAAGCGTTGCTGGAATGATGAGTGGTGGCTTATTTCAGGTAAAGCTATCTGGAAGTGGTTATATTGCTATAACCACCCATGGCGAGCCAATCTTATTAAGAGTAAGTGCTAATCAGCCAGTTTATACTGATCCAAATGCTACCGTAGCATGGTCAGAAAATTTATCTCCGAATATCAAAACCAATCTTACTTTTGGGTCTTTCATAGGAAGAGGAAGTGGTGAATCATTCCAGCTTGAGTTTTTTGGCGAAGGTTGGGTATTGGTTCAGCCTTATGAAGAAGTGAAGTACGCACAGAAATCATAATTCATAAAAAAACCGACAATTGCTAATTGTCGGTTTTTTTATGTGTTAATATTTTTATACTTTAAACGCCACCCATTACAGTTAGTTTTTCCATTGTAGGGTTTACGCTTCCGCCCATAGGCTCAAGAGTAACTGCAAATGCCTGGGCTTCCTCTATCGTTTGCATTTTTGCTAATGTTTCTTTCGAGACCGAGTCGGAGGTTTCAAAAACACCTAAACTTACCGGTTTTCCATTCACTAAAGCCCATAGCTGATATTCATGTTGGGCATCAGTTTTTGGTAAATCCATCGCCAGGTAATTAATAACAACGCTTTTATCTTTCTTGTTCCAATAAACATTCATTTTAGACGCAGGACTAATGGCCTGACCTTTCATTTGAATTGTTGCCCAATCTTTACTTTCGCTCATTTCAACCAGATTATTTAATCCCTGGTTAGTGTATTCTAATTTACTGACTACACCTGCAAATTTTTCTTTATCTAAATTTAGACTTGCAATTTGATTGTGTGCATCAGTGAGCTTGCTATAAGTAATGAATAAGGCAGCAGTACTAATGACTAAAAGTGCAATACAAGCAACCAATGCGTAACGAAGAGTTTTTACTTTGCCATCACTACCACCCAATCGAACTACTTTAGCTTCCTCTTTTGCTATTGGAGAAGATACGTTTTTTGGCTCTTCTGCTACGCTGCTAATTCCTAACTTTTCAAATAATTTTGTTTCAACATCTGCAGACGGTTGTACTGCATTTTGCATTGCATATTCTTCCATAGCTTGCTCAATGGCCGCTAATTCCGCCCTGACTTCGGGATGTTGAAGTGCTATTTCCTTAACCTGCTGCGTCTCTTCAGGTGATAAATCACCTAAAACGTACAGTTCAAGTACTCCAGATTCGATATATGCTTTTAAATTTTCCACGCTAATTAAAACTCCTCCTCAATTCAATAATAGCCAAACGAATGCGGGTTTTCACCGTACCCAATGGCAGATCTAACTTTTCTGCAGCTTCCACATGTGTGTAGCCTTTATAATAAACTAAATCAAGAACGGCTTGTAAGTCCGGTTTAAGATTTTCAACAAGTTGCTTTATCCCAAGTACATCTGGATTAAAGGTGACTTTGTTTTGTTCATCAACGAAACTTACGTTATTTTCTATATCTTGGTTTTTGAGTGAATTTTTAAAATCTTTGGAACGGAGTTTATCGATGGATAAATTCCTTGCAATATTCATCATCCAGGTAAAAAGCCTTCCTTTGGAATTATCGTAATGTTCAGCTGATTGCCAGATTTTTACAAAGGTTTCCTGTAACACATCTTCCGCCAGTTCCGTATGGGTAATAATTCGTGAAATCACGCCATAAAGTGCTGAAGAATACATGCTATACAGTGTTTTTAATACCGTCGAATCTTTCGATTGCAGTGCGAGAACGAGTTCAGGTTCGGTTAGAGTAGTTTTTTTTAGTGCAGTCACTTCGATTACTAAGATACAATACTGAACACATAAAGCAAAAAAATGTTTTTTTAACGAATTCCTGTACGGAGTACGATTTTTAAAACATCCGTTAAAAATTAATTAATCAAAATTAAGCTATTCCCTCAATTGGAAAAAGGTGCTTTTCGGCATGATAAGAAGAACGAACTAATGGTCCGCTTTCTACATATTTAAGGCCTTTTGATAAACCCACCTCTTTATACATTGCAAACTGGTCAGGGTGAATCCAGTCTACAACAGGATGGTGGTTACGGGTTGGCTGTAAATATTGGCCCAAAGTTAGGATGTGTACACCATTTGCAACAAGATCATCCATTGCTTCAAAAATATCTTCTTCTTTTTCTCCCAGTCCAAGCATGATACCTGTTTTGGTTCTCAGTCCAAACTCAGAAATTCTTTTCAAAGCCTCCAAACTTCTGTCATATTTAGCTTGAATCCTAACCTGTCTGGTTAAGCGTTTAACCGTTTCCATGTTGTGTGAAACTACCTCAGGGCGTTCTTCTAATACACGATACAGGTTATCCCACTGGCCTTTGAAGTCTGGAATTAAAGTTTCTAAAGTTGTAATTGGGCTTTCCCTGCGAATGGCCTGCAAAGTTTCTGCCCAGATAATTGAACCGCCATCCTTTAAATCATCACGATCTACAGAAGTGATTACGCAATGTTTCACGCCCATTAATCTAACGGAGTCTGCAATGCGATTTGGTTCATCAACATCTACCGCTAAAGGGCGTCCGGTGGCTACTGCACAGAATGAGCAGCTTCTGGTACAGATATTTCCTAAAATCATGAACGTTGCCGTACCTGCACCCCAGCATTCGCCCATGTTAGGGCAGTTACCACTTTCACAAATGGTATGGAGTTTATGTGTATCAACTAAGCTACGTACCTGAGCGTACTCTTTGCCGACAGGCAATTTTACTCTTAACCAATCTGGTTTACGTTTAACTTCAGTTACAGCAGGTACTACCGGTAAATCAATCATAGGGCAAAGTTAAACAATCCGAAGCAAAAGTTCGAAGGTTAAAATGTTTGGTGCTTGTAATAAAACAAGCGTTGAAATTTCAAAATAATAATAGTTATTGAGTCCCTGTTTACTTTAAAAAGCCTTTCGCCTGATCCAAAAGGCGCCCACCTGTTTCCTGAAGTGTTTTGGTACTTCCTTTTGCCTTTGTAGTATAGCTGCTTACTGCGCTAGAAAGCTGCTTAACCTTTTGAATTCCAGAAACAATTTGTTTAGCATGAGGAACATTATTTGTTGTCATAACTTCCTTCCAGTCGATTTTGGCCAGTATGGCCACGATATACTTGGTGCCAATTTTAGCCAGGAAAGCCTTATTGTAAACATCTTTCAAAGCACCTTTTGCATCTTGCTTTTTTTGGTAATCGATTGTTTTTTGAATGGCTTCCCGTTCATCTTCTGAAAGTAGTTTGCTTTTTTTAAGTTTTTCTAAAGCTACAATTGCCTTTTCAGGATGATCTCTTTTTAGGTTAAGGTAAATATCTATTGCCAGGGTAAGCTCATTTTGCAATCCAAGGGTATTCATATCTTTCAAAAAGAAATCAAAATCCTCTAACGATCTTTCTTCATCAATTTTTCTGGTCATCCGCATCCGGTCAAATCCTCTAAATAGATAATTCATTCCATGAAAGGCCAGATGTGTTTGTTCATCATTTAAATTACTCCAGCCAAAAAATGATTTCGTGTAAGGAAGTGGAATTTGTTCATTTTTATCTAACCATTTTATGTTTCTGGTTAATCCATCTTCTGATAGATAATATAAATTATTGCTGAAGAACAGAAACCCTCTGATAAATTCAAGAAGTGTCTTGACTTCACAATCCGCTAGCTTCGCAGGCTCGGTTTTGGAACATTCGTAAAGTGCAATGGGTTGTCCTAAATCTCTAGTTGTTAACACGGCTACACTTAAAGCTGCGTGTTCAATGTTTTGATTGTTGATTTTATCATTGCCAGGATAAAAACTTTTAGCAGCTTTCTGTCCGGTCTTCATTGCAATAATTCCATCTATCAAGGTAGGGAAAACATCTTCATCTGTTTCTTTCACGAAGCTTTTTACAGAACGGTATTCCTGATAAAGTTTTAAGGCCTCGAATACAGATATTTCGTCTTTGGCGTCCGAATCAATAGTCTTTAGAGTATGAAGGGTGCTTTTAGCCTGTTTGGAGAATTTTTGATATGCAGGCAAAGTAGTATCCTGAACGGCAGCAGAACGTATCGCTAATTTGGCGTATTTGTAGAAAATGATTTTATCATAATTTAAATTTTCATTCAGCTTTACCTGATCAAGTTCGAGCATAATCTGGTCGGTTTTTTCGCCGCCGCAGCTGGTTATGAAAAGGGGCAGGCAAAGGAAAATAAGGCGTTTAATTTTTATCATGTAAAGAAGATCATTTAGGCCTTGAAGGTGCGATTTTAAAAATAAAGATTCACTTTAAATCGCTAATTAAGGGTGCGATGATTTTTTCAATCGATTTAAATGTAATTTCTGCTACAGAATTTCTTCCCTAAACCATAAAATTTATAATTTTAGGCGAACCTTTATTCAATATATATTGTCTTAAAGATAATCAGATCTACTCGTTTGTGGTATCGTTTTAACCAAATGGAAATTTATGAGGTCTTGAACCTGTTTTTCAATGTTGTCTTAATGTCGTTTTAAATTTTATAAACCGTTGATGTGATATTTGGTGTAAACTTTGCTATGTTGAGCAAATAAAGGCAGAATAATATTTAATTTTTGCGCAATATTTTACGTTTGGTCTGGTTAAAATTCGTTGTATGTTTGAAATGATTCTAAATTTGTAACTCCTTTAAGATAAAATGACAAAAAAGAAAAAGACAGTTGGCAAAACTGACGCAGATGTGATTCTGATTGGCGCTGGTATCATGAGCGCAACCCTTGGTGTTTTGTTAAAAGAGCTCGAACCCAATTTAAGTATCGAAATTTACGAACGACTGGATATTGCTGCAGCAGAAAGTTCTGACGCCTGGAACAATGCAGGCACCGGGCACTCTGCTTTTTGCGAATTGAACTATACGCCAGAGAAACAGGATGGCACGGTAGAAACTAAAAAGGCTGTGCAAATTGCAGAAAACTTTGAAGTGTCTAAACAATTTTGGGCTTATCTTATTGAAAAAGGACTGGTTTCAGAACCTGGAAATTTTATCAGGAACATTCCTCATATGAGTTTTGTATGGGGTGAAAAGAATGTAAACTACTTGAGGAAACGCTATGATGCATTACAAAAATGCAACCTGTTCAGCGATATGCAATATACCGAAGATGCTAAAGTAATCGATAAATGGGCGCCGTTAATTATGGACGGACGCAAGAAAGATGAAAAAATAGCTGCTACTAAAATGGATTTGGGTACCGATGTTAATTTCGGTTCTTTAACCCGCGATATGTTCAATCACCTCAAAGATCAACCTAATGTGAATCTTTATTTTAATCACGAAATTCGTGATTTAGTAAAGAATAAAGATGGTAACTGGGTAGTTAAAGTGAAAGATTTAGCCACTAAAGAGAAGCGGAAACGCGTCGCTAAATTTATATTTATTGGAGCGGGGGGTGGTTCTCTGCCTCTGCTAGAAAAATCAGGTATTCCTGAAGGAAAAGGATTTGGCGGTTTTCCGGTAAGTGGCCAATGGTTGAAATGTACCAATGAAGAAATTATTGCTAAGCACCATGCGAAAGTTTATGGTAAAGCAGCAGTTGGTGCGCCTCCAATGTCTGTTCCCCACTTGGATACCAGGATGATAAACGGTAAACAGGCATTACTTTTTGGCCCATACGCCGGTTTTTCAACCAAATTTTTGAAAAATGGTTCGTTTATGGATCTGCCTAAATCAATTAAATTTAATAACATTCGACCGATGATCTCTGCCGGGCTGCATAATCTTGATTTAACCAAGTATTTAATCGAGCAGGTAAGACAATCTCCTGAAGATCGTTTGGAAGCTTTGAAAGAATATTTACCGACTGCGCAGTTAAAAGACTGGGAATTGGAATATGCAGGACAACGGGTTCAGGTGATTAAAAAGGACGAGGAAAAAGGTGGTGTTCTAGAATTTGGCACCGAAGTGGTAAGTGCGGGAGACGGCTCTATTGCTGCTTTACTTGGCGCATCTCCGGGAGCCTCCACTGCAGTTTCTATTATGTTAGAACTTTTGGCACGTTGCTTTAAAGAAGATCTTGATACCGAAGAATGGCAAAACAAAATCAAAGAGATGATTCCAACCTATGGCAAAGAATTATCAGATGATGTTGAGCTGAGTAAGAAAACAAGGGAAAGAACTTCCAGGATTTTGGAAATACAGAATGCCTAATTATCAGGTGAAATATAAAAAGGGGTGTGAAAATTATTTTCACACCCCTTTTTTGTTTCGTTTAACGAAAGGTATATTTTAAGCTGCAATAACTTCAGCTACTTCGTCTGCAGAGATATCACTATGCGATGCTTCCAGAACACAATCTCCGTTTTTTATTAATAAAATTTGTGGCGATTGATGAGCAACATTAAAGGTTTCTGCAATAGCGTTCGAAATTTCGCGATAGCTGATCAGATCTAAAAAGTATAGTGTTGTATTTTCTGGAATTACGTCCCAGTTAAATTCGAAATTTCTTTTTGCCATCATTGAGATAGAGCAACGCGTACTGTGCTTGAAAATTAAGCTGTAGCCCTCGGCATTTTTAATTTCGTTTAACTGATCCAGTGATGTTAAGTTAACCCAAGTCATAATAAATATTTGTTTAAAGGACAACACTTACACTGAAGGTAATGTTCTGTAGATGACCTAAAAATGAAGATTGGAAATGTGAACGTTAGTTTCTTCTGCGTCTGCCTTCCGGATAGGAGCTGTAAGCAGGGCAAAGCTTAGAAGAACAAGATTCTAAAATGGTAATGGTGCAGAACACCGCCAATAATAAGATGGCTACTTTTTTCATTAGACGCTAATTTAATGTGCTAAGGTACAAATAGTTTACGGAAAAGCAATTTAAATATTTGCAGATAAATCAGCCATTTTTATTGCTGTAATTGCTGCTTCATCGCCTTTATTTCCGTGCTTTCCCCCGGCGCGGTCTTGAGCCTGTTCTAAGTTATTGGTGGTTAACACGCCGAAAATAACAGGTTTGCTATATTTTATGCCCACATTGGTTACACCCTGTGCTACTGCATCACAGATAAAATCAAAATGTTTGGTATCACCCTGAATTACACAGCCTAAACAAATTACAGCATCAATATCGCTTCTTTTGCTCAATAAAATTTCAGCACCACCTGTTAATTCAAAACTTCCAGGAACAGGTAACGAAACAATATTTTCTTCTTTAACCCCATTTTCTAGTAATGTTTTTAAAGCGCCATTATATAAAGCACCTGTAATTTCTGCATTCCATTCGGCTACAATAATTCCGAACTTGTAGTTTGCACCGTTAGGTACAGTGGTATGAGAGAAATCAGAAAGATTTTTTAGTTGTGTAGACATTCGGCAAAGATAGGGCTAAGCTTTGATTCTTCGAAACATAAATGTTTAACGGTTGTAAGTTTTATTTAGATTAACTGAATGCCGCTAAAAGTTGCTCCTACTGGGATTACTTTTTCACCTATCCAAATTTGGCTGCGGTCAAACTTGGAGATTTGACTTTTCGCCACTATAAAAGCCCGGTGGCACCGAATAAACTCCTTTTTCGGAAGCAGTTCTGCCAGATCAATTATTGTGATTCTGGAACTCAGTAGTTTGCCTTTTAAATGGATCTGCGTATAATTTCCGGATGCTTCTACATACAAGATATCTGCCAATTCTACTTTTACTTGTTCGTAACCATCTTTTATAAAAATGTGCGCCGATTTAATATCTGTCTTTTGGTTTCTCAGGTTATAGAGTTCCTGAGCCTTATTGCAAGCCTTTAAAAAACGGGAAAGTGAAAAAGGTTTTAGTAGATAGTCAATGGCGTCAAGTTCAAAACTCTGTACCGCATGTTCAGTGTAAGCAGTGGTAAAAATCACCATTGGTGGGTTGCTTAGACTTTTCAAAAATTCAATTCCACTGATGTCAGGCATTTTAATATCCAGGAAAATCACATCAACTTTATTGTGCTGCAGAAAACTGATTGCCATAAAAGCATCGGTAAAAGTGTCTACAAGATCCAGGAACGGGACTTTTGCAGCATGCGATTTTACAATATCCAACGCAATGGGTTCATCATCTATGGCAATAGCGATCATCTTTTAAATATTCAAAGCAGCAATATAAGGATTAGATTAGTCCAATTGTAAAGTTAAATGAACAAAAAACTCTTTAGCACTTTCACGGATAATCAGTTCATGTTTGCCGTGGTAAAGTAAAGAAAGTCTTTGCTTCACATTTTCCAGTCCGATTCCGCTTTTTAATTTTTCAGGATCATTATCCCCTTTGGTGTAGATGCTGTTACTGACATCGAAATATAGCGTACTTTCTTTTGTTTGCAACGTAATTTTAATATAAGAAGGCTGTTGCAAACTGATTCCATGTTTGAAGGCATTTTCAATAAATGGAATCAGGAGCATTGGAGTAATTTGTAAAGTATTAATTTGTTCGTCAATATAGGTGTCAATTTTAATGTCAGCAGAGCGGGAGGTTCTTAACTTTTGCAAGTCGATATAATTGTTCAGGTATTCTACCTCACGGGTGAGTGAAATTTTATCCTGGGTGTTTTCATGGAGCATAAACCGCATCATGTCGCCAAGTTTTTGGATTCCTTCGCCAGTCCTTTCAGCATTTTCCTGCAAAGCAGTGCCAAACAAAGTATTCAAAGCATTAAACAGGAAGTGCGGGTTAATCTGAGATTTTAAAAAATTCAAACTGGCATCAGATTTACCCAATTCGGTTTTCAGCATTTGTATTTCTGTTTGCTTCTCAAATTTATTTTTATAAATGAACCAAGCTGCCGGAGTGGTGATGCAGATTAAACTAATGGAAGTTAAAATCATTGTTATCGGAATTGCTGGTCCGCCACGCATAAAACTGGCGAGAAACAAAATCAAAATAAGGATGATTGGAACGGTTAGAGCTACATTCCCCCAGAAAAAACGACCAAAGCCTTTTTGTTCTTTTCTTAAATTAGGAATGATGTAATAGATAGAAACGAAACAAACTAAAATATTAATGGGTGGCGCAAAGAACCAGAAAAGTAAAAATTCATAGTCGAAAGAAGCCGATAGCACAACTGCTAAAACCATTAATGATATCAGCCAGATTCTGGTGGCTATAAATATTTCCTGAATGATATTTTTATGATACCTTTTTAAGAAGTCGCTCTTATTTAAGAGGACTTCTCCTTGTTCATTGAAAAATGCATAAACATTAAATAATAAATAAAGAAAGAAGATATAGGTAAAGGCTTCACCGAAAAATAGGCCGTAGCCATTATTTAAATCATCGAACTCTACAAGTCGATAGGCTTGCGAGTAGGTATTGGAAACCATCCAGATTACAATAGAAAAGGCAGTCACCAAAACAGAAAGAATGATATTTAAGGTGATATTATTTTTCCTGGCCAGCTGCGGCATAAAACAGAAGTTAAAAAGCAGGAAACTAACATATAAGATGCTGATCTTAAATAACTCCGGAAGAAAGAAATTTTTCATTACGGAGAAATCAATCTGGTGTTCAGAAAAATGTTGACTAATACCAGACCTATAAGTAGTTTGTGAACAGATGCCAATTAAAGCAAGGATGTAAAGGGTGGTAGAAATCCAGAACTCCAGCTGGTTAATGTTTTTTGCCTTTGAATCGGCAACGTTTTCTGATAAGACGTACATATTGATTTTTATATACTACAATGCTACAAAGACTTCTTTATTTGAAACTTAAAATGTGATGGATGGCCAAAAAAATGTGATGAACAATTGAGCTATAAGTTCTATGTTGTAATTTATAACTCCTGAATGCCAGGTTTCAATGTTAACTCAAGTCACCGTAATTGCAGCTTGGTGCTTTGAATGCTTACTTATATCTTAGCCGATATTTATTTAATAACATATTACCGACAACTTATAGCTCACATGATCGTATACGGAATCCCAAACTGCAACACGGTAAAAAAGTCTCTTGATTGGTTAAAATCACATCATATCGATTTTGAGTTTCACGACTTTAAGAAAAAAGGAATTACCACAGAAAAATTAAATAGCTGGTGTAATACTTTTGGTTGGGAAACGGTGCTAAATCGTAAAGGGCTCACCTGGAAAAAACTAACAAAAGGCGAACAGGCTGCAATAGACAATCAAGAAAAAGCCATAGCTTATCTAATGGAAAACACGAGTGCCATTAAGCGCCCAATTCTAGAGCAGGATGGTGAGGCAATTTTGATTTCTTTTGATGAAACACTATATGGTAAAACACTAGCTTAACTCAGTTGTTCTAATGTTAAAGTTTGTTAAAAGCAAGCTTTAAACCCTTTACTCATTTACTTTTGACCTATGTATAAGCTGATCATCTTTTTCCTCCTTGCCTTGCCTTTTGGGGTATTTGCACAAACCGTAACTACAGGTACAGTGTTTGACTATTCAAAAAAAACAGTATCGCTACCAGGCGTTTCTGTTCGAAATTTAAACAGTAAGAAGACAACGAGCACCAATAGAGAAGGTAAATATACGATCCCAGCTACAGTTGGCGATTTAATCGAGTTCTCTGCAGTAGGCTATCATACCGATACCTTGTATTTAACTAACTTACTAAACAGAACCATTTATTTGCCGGTGAAATCAAATAGCCTGGCAGATGTAGACGTTAGAGGTGTGCGAATGAATAGTGTAATTACTGATGCTAAGGATCCCCTGGCAGAAAAATATACCTTATTAAATACAGGTGGAAATCTTCAGCGAAAAAGAATGACCGATAAAGTTGGTGGCTTGAATTTGAACCTTGGTTATGGGAAATACAAAAGGCAGCAAAGAAAAGAAGCTGAACTTGAAGAAAAGGATATGTACATGGAGGAAATCGATGCAAACTTTAGCGAAAAAGCAGTTACTGAATTAACCAAGTTACAAGGAGAAGAATTAAAGAACTTTATGATCATTTATAGACCCTCTGTTGAGCTTGTAAAAACTGAAAGGCCATACCGTTATAATTATTATATCTCCAGAGCATTTGTTGCCTGGCAAAAACTCACTCCACAGCAGAAAAAACTGCAGGATTTACCAAAATTAAAGGTAAATTAACTAAAAGTTCATGTTCACAAGGTAACATTGTAGGCATATATGGCGTCATATATGCTTATTTTTTATATTTACACCCGTAATACAACTTATTAACATGAAAATAACCAAACTAGTCGCTGTGTGCGCAATTAGTTGTGCTTCGGTATTCTCTGCCTTTGCGCAACAAGCTGCTCCGGTATCAAATTACAATCCCGCCGATGCTTTCGGCCCGTTATTCTACACCCAAAATGGAAATGAATTTCGTTCTGCAAACGGTGCTCCAGGAGTAAAATACTGGCAAAACCGTGTAGATTATAATATCACTGCCAATCTTGATGAAACTCAGAATTTGGTTACAGGTTCAGTTACCTTAACTTATAAAAACAATAGTCCAGATCAATTGCCATATTTATGGTTACAATTAGATCAAAATACATTTAAAGACGGTTCTCGTGGAAAGCAAATCACTCCCTCGAAAAGCCGCTATGGTGCACAGGGAGAGAAATTCTCTGGTGGTTATGAAATTAAAAACGTCATTGTTTCGAAAAAATCTGGAGATGTAAAGTTTACTTCAGTTATTGAAGATACCAGGATGCAGATTCGTTTGGACCAGCCATTGGCGGCAAATGGCGATGTGATTACCATTAAAATTGACTATTCTTATGTGGTGCCAAAAGAAGGGTCAGACAGAACAGGGCACTTAACTACCAAAAACGGAGAAATCTTCGCAATTGCTCAATGGTTTCCACGGATGTGTGTTTATGATGATGTAATTGGTTGGAACACCTTGCCTTATTGGGGTGGTGGTGAATTTTACTGTGAATATGGCGATATTAATTTTGCCATTACAGCACCGGCAAGCCACATCGTAATGGGTTCTGGAGAACTTTTAAATCCTGCTGAGGTTTTCACACCTGAACAGTTAAAAAGATGGAATGCCGCAAAAAATAGCGATGAAACGGTGCATATTCGTTCGGAAGCAGAAGTTACTGATCCTCAGTCTCGCCCTGCGAAAGATAAATTAACCTGGAAGTATAAAATTATCAATGCTCGTGACGCCGCATGGGCTTCTTCGAAAGCTTTCGTTTTAGATGCTGCAAGAATCAACCTGCCAAGCGGTAAGAAAGCTTTAGCCGTTTCTGCTCAACCCGTAGAAAGCAATGGCGCAGATAGTTATGGAAGAGGCGTGGAGTATGTAAAGTCAACAATAGAGCATTATTCTACAAAATGGTTTGAATATCCGTATCCAATGGCGGTTAATGTGGCTACAAATATTGGCGGGATGGAATATCCTGGAATTGTTTTCTGCGGATGGGAAGCTAAAAAAGCCAGTGCATGGGGTGTAATTGATCATGAATTTGGTCATACCTGGTTCCCGATGATCGTGGGTTCTAACGAGCGCAAGTTTGGTTGGATGGATGAAGGTTTTAACACTTTCATTAATGGTATTTCATCTGAAAACTTCAATAAAGGAGAATATGCTCGTCGTGCGGCCAATATGAATGGCATCGGGAAACAAATCATCGGTAACCCAAAATATGAAAATATCATGTTAATGCCAGATGGAATGATGGAAGGAAATATCGGTATCAATTTATATGCAAAGCCAGGATGGGGACTAGACATTTTAAGGAAGCAAATTCTAGGAGAAGATCGTTTTGACTATGCTTTCCGTCAGTACATTAAAAACTGGGCATTTAAGCATCCAACCCCATTTGATTTTTTCCGTTCGATGGAGAATGGAGCAGGTGAAGACTTAGCATGGTTTTGGAGAAGCTGGTTTTTAAACAGCTGGAAGATGGATCAGGCTGTTGGCGCTGTTCAGGAAGTGAAAACCAATGGAACACTTACTGGTTACACCATTAAGGTTTTAAACCTTGAAAAAATGCCGATGCCTATTATTCTACAGGTAAAAACCAAAAGTGGTAAAACAGATGTCATCAAACTGCCTGTTGATGTTTGGATGAAAAATTCGAGTTGGATCGTTAATTATCCAACAACTGAAGAAATCGTTTCGGTTACATTGGATCCGGATAAAGTTTTACCGGATAGCAATTCGGATAATAATACCTGGACTGCAGGAGGAAATGAGCCTGCGAAAGCACCTGTCATTAATCTTGATCAATATCTAGGTGTTTATGTTAAAGGGGCTGCAAAGCTAACGATAACCAAAGCAGAAGGAACATTGTTTGCAGAATATACAGGTCAGCAACCAGTTGGCTTAACTTATGTAAGCGGCAACAAATTCATGTATGAAGCAGCTGGCATTGAGCTTCAATTCGATCCGGCTAAAAAGCAAATCACCATTAATCAAAATGGAGAACTTAGTGTTTTCATTAAGAAGTAATTACGGTTAATTTTCAGAATTTAAGCCCGGCAACGTTCATTACCGGGCTTTTTTATTGCAATTTCCCTACACTTTAGGGTATTGAAAATAATAAATTCGCTTTTTAAATTGATCATGATGGAAAACAATCCTTTAGAAATAAGCAATCCGGCAGGTATTTATGATCCCCGTGCCCATGCTTACTCGCACGTGGCAACTGTAAGCGCAGCAGATTTATTGGTTTTTGTTGCAGGACAAGGTGGCAGCAGAACAGACGGCATTTTGAGCGATGATTTTAGAACACAGGTAAAAATAGTATTCGAAAATATTGAAATTGCAATGGCTAGCAAAGGTTTAAAAATGAATCAAATTGCGAAACTAACAACACTTATTGTAGATTATAACGATGAGAAACACGAAATCCTGATTGAAGAATCTACCAAGATCTGGCCTGATTTAAAATTCCCGGTAAACACATTAATTCCGGTTTCCAGATTGGCCCTGAAAGGAATGCTTATAGAAATAGATGCAACGGCTGTAAATTCCTAGTTGATATGAAATTAGAGAATCGAGAAAGAAAAAATGTTTTCAAGGTTTATGATAAGATTGCTAATTGGTATGCAGAGAACCGGGATAGCAGCTTATCTGAAAAGAAATATCTCGATGAGGTCATCAAACTGATTCCAGTTAAGGGTAAAATACTGGATTTGGGCTGCGGTAACGGAAAACCGATTCTGGAATATCTAATTAATGCAGGTTTTGAGGTAACCGGGGTAGATGCAAGTGTGAAGTTGATGGAGCAAGCTAAAATAAACTTTCCTAACGTCGCTTTTGTGTTGGAAGATATGCGCAAACTTCAATTGGGTAAAGCGTTCGATGCAATTATCGCCTGGCACAGTTTTTTTCATTTGCCAGCAAAAGATCAGTCTAAAATGTTTAGCGTTTTTGCAAATCACCTTCGGGCGAATGGCGTTCTGTTGTTTACTTCTGGCATAGCGGAAGGTGAAGCCTGGGGATTGGTTGCTGGTGAACATTTGCATCACGCTTCGCTTGATACCGCCAGTTATGAATCAATTTTATTGGAAAACAAATTTACGATTTTGAAACATCGCATTAACGATGAAAGCTGTGGCGGTGCTACGGTTTGGATGGCGCAATATATTCCTTCATAATTTTGTGATTTAATTTAACTTTGTAGTATGGCAGAAACGCAGAAAAATAATCCCTTACATGGTATCACCCTAGAGAAAATTGTAACTGATTTACAAGTTCATTATGGATGGGAAAAGCTTGGTGCTTTAATCAGGATTGATTGTTTCACGAATAATCAAAGCATTAAATCGAGTTTGAATTTTTTACGTAGAATGCCCTGGGCACGAAAGAAGGTAGAAGATCTATTTTTAGAAACCTTCCATAAGTAGCCATTAACGCTCAAATTCTTTTTCCAAACCTTGCCTTAAATCAAACAATAACCATTGTTTGTTTTTTACCTCGGCTTGTTTGGTTTTGAGTAATTGAATGAAATCTTTTACGCCAATTTCTTCATTTCCATTGCCGTGAATCAGCACAATGCTACCTGCATTTGGCTGCTGCCCTTTGGCAAGCCAGGCATCACTGCCAATCGGTATTAGTCCGTAAGCCGTTATCTTATCCACAATACTTTTATCTGATACTAATCCTGGAAATCGAAAAAATACAGAGGGTAATAAGCCGTTTTTTAGCATCAGTTTTTCATTTTCCAGCACCTCAACATCCAGATTTGTTCCCGCGGCGAGTAAAAAGTTTTCGGACAGTGGTAAGCTGTTCACTTCGTGGTTATAGCTATGGTTTACCCAGGTGATATTAAGTTCTTTTCTGGCTACCAAGCTCTTCAGCCAGTTTAAATCATCCTGATGTTTCAATATCCATTTACCTGAAACAGAGATGGCCAATGGTGCTGGTTGTTCTGTCTTGTTAAATTCATCAAAAACGGATTGAAAAATAATCCGGTCTAAACTTTTATGAGAAGGACACAGGTCAATGGTTAGCGTAATGCCTTTTTCTCCAGGAATTGCATGATCGATACCGGCATTTTGCAACTGCAAATCTTTCCCGGCAGCTGCTTCTACTGATTTTACATAAGGGCTATTCTTAAAAATTGCCAGAACATTCGGCCATTTTAAACTATTGGTGGTGTAATTGCTGGCAAGATCCACGCTAGTATCCAAGGTTACGGGGTCTACCAATAAGAAATATTTTTGTCTATTGTTGGTAAAACTTCTGATTGCAATCAATTCAGATCTGCTATTGGATGCGGCGTAAAAGTTAGCTTTATAGCTTTTAATATTGTTAAATCCCTGTGCAAAAATATTCGAATGCAATGCGATTAAGGAAAGCAAAATGAAATGAGAAAATCTTTTAACAGGCATAATCCTTATTTGAAATCTTTCTAATTTAAACCAAAAATTTTATCTTTACCAATAGGCAATGAACAAAGAAAAGGTAAAATTATGGTTTAAGCGCGTCGGCTTGTTCGGGTTTTTGTTCTTTTTAATTAAAGGGTTAATCTGGCTGGTTGTCTTCTACTTTATTGGTAAGAATGTTACTTGAATGTGAATAACATATTGGCTAAAAAGTTCCACACAAATACAATTAAAATAGCAAAACACTTAGCTACATAGAAGTTCGTTCCATTTTTTCGCTGATGAAAAAGGTAAATAATGAAGGTGTTTAAGCCTAATCCAATTAAACTTACCACCAGAAATTTTCCAAATTCTGTTCCCCAATGCATATTGGTACTTTGAAAAGTCCAGATGCGGTTAATCAAATAGTTATTCGTTACCGCAAGCGAGAAGCCGATGGCATTCGCCACGTATTTATTAACCTTGATCTGCTCTTTAAACAACCAGGTTGCTCCGAAATCTATAGCCATTCCGAGCAAACCCGTTAATCCAAATTTTATGATGCGGAAAAATAACTCCATACTAGTGCAGTTTAACGAGATAGAAATGTTCTAAAACCTGAGGGCGTGTTTTTGCATTGAGAAATTTACCAGTTAATTTAGTGGTATGGAAGTATTCAAACGATTTCAAAACCTCGGCACCATATTCATTCTTTAATCTTGGGAGTTCTGCTTCTGGCACATAAATTACCAGGTTTTGCTCATGCTTAACCTGATCTAAATCTGCATAATTATGGAGATACCTAACTTCACCTGGCGCATAAAAATCAAAAGAAAATGCATCGATATAATTTAAGACAGCCGGTTTTGCTACAGGATAATTTTTCTTTAGCCATTCACCTGCAATGCCTCCTGATTGATATTTTAATATTGCAGGATAAAAGAATATAAAAAGGAAAAGCATTAAGCCTACGGATACAAATACACTTCTTGCGATGATGGTTTCAAGCTTTACGCCTTTAAATAAGAGAAATGAACCAGCCAGAACGATTGATAGCATGCCAATGATGATGTAAGGATTGTCAAATCCGTAAATTAAACTCAGAACCGAAAGCAATACAAAAACCAGGATAGCCACTGCATTCTGCACATTAAAGAAAATCTTTAAACTTTTACCTTCCAGCTTTTTTAAATACAATGCGGTGATGATCGAAAACTGAGGAAAGATAATCAGGATATAATGCGGAAGCTGGAATTTAGAGAGTGAAAATATGAGAAAAGTAACTGCAGCACTGGCCCAGATCATAATGCTTTCTGGCGCCAAAGCGATTCTGTTTTTCTTTTTAAAAAGGTTAATCGCTGCAGTGTAAAATAAAACCGACCAGGGAAGAAAAGCCCAAAGCGTAGTGTGAAGAAAAAAGGAAATATCACCTTTCCCTTTAATGGGACCGTTGTTAAAAAAGCGCCCGAACTGGCTGTCCCAGAAGAAAAATTTTAAGCCCGAAACCCCTGTCCTGTTAAAAACGATTTTCTCTGGATGGAGATCAAACTGGGTATAAAGTGAATAAAGTTCTGGTGTGATGAAAATGAAGATCAACACAATTGCAATCCACCATTTAGGTTGCCACAACTGTTTATATTGCTTAGTAAATAGCCAATAGATAATGAAGCCCGCGAAGACTGGTATCAAAACAAAAATACCTTTAATCAATATGGCGCAAGCCGCAAAAAATGATCCGGCAATAATGTGCCAAAACGAAGCCTGATGTGCTTTGTAATAGTGAAAAATAGAGGCAAGGGTAAATGTTGTAATGTAAATTTCTGCCCTTACATCAAAAGTTGAGGTAATGATATGAAGTGCACTTAGAAAAATAACCGAAGAACTAAGTCCTGTTTTTTCATCGTAAATGTCTTTTGCCAATTGATATAAATACCAGGCGCCCAGTAACCCAAAGAGAAAAGAAGGTAATTTATAGGCAAATGCCGAGATGCCAAATATTTTAAATGACGCTGCGGTAATCCAGAAAGTTAAATGGGGCTTGTCTAACCAGTCTGCGCCACGCCCGTAAAGATTAAACCAATCCTGATAGATCATAATGTTCTTCGACATGGATGCGTACAATGCGCCATCGGGTTCCATTACGCTGCCGAATAATGCAGGGATACTCGCCAGGGCCAGTAAAACGATCAGGAGTCTATATAGTGTTGTGTCCTTTAAATTCATCTTGATGCGGACAAATATGAGCAAAAAAAAGTCAAATTTCTCCAAGGTTTCCGATTAACAAAGGCAAAGCCTTATCTTTGAGGCATGACAAAGTTATCGGTTAACATCAATAAAATTGCTACACTTCGCAACAGTCGCGGAGGTAATAATCCTGATTTAGTTAAGGTTGCATTAGATTGCGAATGCTTCGGCGCACAGGGTATCACCGTACATCCACGGCCAGATGAACGTCATATCAGATACCAGGATGTTTACGATCTGAAAGCTGTGATTGCAACTGAATTTAATATCGAAGGTAACTGCCGTGAAGATAAATTTGTTGATTTAGTGTTGGCCAACAAGCCAGCTCAGGTTACCCTGGTGCCAGATGTTGAAGGACAAATTACTTCTAATCATGGCTGGGATACCATTAAACACAGAGATTATCTAAAAGAGATGGTTGCAGTTTTCCAGAAGGAAGGTATCAGGGTTTCGATTTTTGTAGATCCTATAGCCGAAATGGTGGAGGGAGCTGTAGAAACTGGTACTGATAGAATCGAGTTATACACAGAAGCTTATGCGCATAATTATTACGCAGATCGTGAAAAAGCAATTGTAAACTATATTGCAGCAGCACATCATGCAAACAAATTAGGTTTGGGAATTAATGCCGGACATGATTTGGATTTGCATAACCTGCATTATTTCGCTCAGAGCATTCCGGGTTTATTAGAAGTTTCAATTGGACATGCCCTAATTAGCGATGCGCTTTACCTGGGATTGGAAACTACGATTCAAAAATATTTACAACAACTTTCTTAGGTGAGCTGAAAGATTAAAGCCGAAAGACCAAAGTTCCCTTTGTATTAATTATACCGAACTAACTTTTCATTTCGCAATGTTAAGGCAATAAATCTTGCTACCTGATTTTGCTACATGATCCTGCTATCTAATCTTGCTACTTGCTACTATATACTTAATACTTATTATTATTTACTCGCTACTAACTACTTGATACTTTTTCAATGTTAAAAGGAATTCTCCTTGTCTTTTTAGGTGCCTGTAGTTTTGGCATCCTATCTACTTTTGTAAAACTTGCTTACCACGAGGGCTATACCTTAGGCGATGTAACTGGTGCCCAGGCTTTTTTCGGTGCTGTAATTTTATGGACGTTGTTTTTTTTTCAGAGCAGAACATCAGCTTACAAAGCTAGAGCTATTAAAATTGTAACACCCTGGTGGAAAATGGTTATTGCCGGAACTTGTACAGGTTTTGTGAGTGTTTTTTACTATCAGTGTGTGAAACTGGTGCCCAATTCTGTCGCCATTATTTTGCTGATGCAGTTTATCTGGATGAGTATTTTGCTCGAATTTCTGATCTTTAAGAAAAAGCCTTCAGGATTGCAATTTGCTGCAATTTTACTGGTGCTAACCGGAACTGTGTTGGCCAGCGGAATGGTAGAAACGAGTATTTCAGCCTTAAATCTTACAGGAATTGGATTTGGTTTACTTGCCGCCTTATGTTATGCTGGCTTTTTAATGCTTAGCGGTAGAATTGGAAATGAATATCCGGCATTGAAAAAAAGTGCTCTGATGATTACTGGTGCTTGTATCTTAATTTTTATACTTTTCCCACCTGCGTTTTTGATCAATGGTGCTTTAGGAGGCAGCCTATTGAAATGGGGTTTAATCATTGCAGTTTTTGGTACGGTAATACCACCTTTATTTTATGCAGAAGGTGTGCCTAGAATCGGCACGGCATTAAGCTCAATTTTAAGCGCAGCAGAACTTCCGGTGGCTGTAATGATGGCTGGTTTTGTATTGCAGGAACAGGTTTCTTTTTTACGATGGGTAGGCGTGGCCGTTATCTTATCTGCGATGGTACTGCCTAATTTGAAGTATTTGAAAAGGAAACAGGGGAGAGGTTAACCGCAAAGTGCGCAAAACTGGAGTTAAAAGAGAAGAAAGGTAATAACGGAGTATAAGGCGCAGCGGCCGCTAAAAAAAAAATATTATTAAGCCCCCTTTTCTCAGGTTGCTTACGATACACTTTGTTTCTTTTGCTGTTAAATAACCTTCATGCTTTCCGTTCACATGAAACACTTTGCATCCTTTGCGGTTAAACTAAAATTAAATACCTTTAAAAAAGCATAAAGCAACCACATGAAAAAATTTACTATTTATATTTTATCAGTTCTGATACTCGGCTTCGCCGGATGTAAAACAAAAGTCACCATCAATCAGGATGAAGCTGGTGAAGTAATTACCGATTATTTAAAAGCTAATCCGGAGTATAAAACCATCAGGTTCAAATTTGGAGAGTTGAAATTTAATAGCACCAGTGAAATGTTCGAGCTCGGGAAATATAAATCTTTGGCAAGTAAAGGATTGGTTACCTTAAGTTTGAAAGAGGCGAAAAAGAAGTTTCTCTCTAAAGATAGCAGCTTTGTTTATCAAATTAACCTCACAGATAAGGCCAGTCCATTGGTATTAAAACAAGATGCAGATCGCGCAACGGTTAAAGCAGTAACTTATGTTTTAGCTGATGAAAAACCAGTTAACTTTGAACAAGTAAATTCCAGCACCGCGAAGGTTACCGTTTCTCTAAAAATGGTCACAACTGATTTTGAGCCTTTTGATAAAGATGCCAGTAAAAACAGTAACTTCATTACGAAAACCTACAAGTTGAAGCTAGATAAGGCAGAGGGTTGGCGGGTGCAGAAATAACATCTATAAAAGAAAGATCAGCTGAATAATGCTAATCTTTCTTTTTCAAAAACCAGGTTTTGAACCTTTTAAATAAATCTGTCTTTTTAGGTTTTGCTTTACCATCGTGAGTCAGGGAGTTGTCGTAATGATTTTGTAGTTCGGCTGCATAATCTTTCTCCCACTTTTTACCAGAATTTAGTAGATCAATAAACCGGATAGCATTGTGGTTTAAGGTACTATTAAAGGAAACAGCAAAATATTCACTTTGCTTGACCGGCTTTTTGTTCTGATTTATTGCCTCCGATCCATTTTCAGAAAAATAATCAAGGTGATGAATGATTGGATTCAACTTCTTCAGTCGCTTCGTTCCCCTTCGCTCATTTCTCCATGGATGCTCTTTTTTATAAAGTTGTGCCAAGAGAAAATCCTTTTTCCAAAGGGTAACCTGATGAGACATTAAAAAATTGGATGTCTTATTATCGATCGTAGCTACATTAAAACCCTCAATAAAATGATCTGAAGGTATTGTGTTGTACACGCCAGAACTATGGAGTTTAACTTGCTGACAGTTATTCTGCGTTGCAAACTCAAATAATTGCTTAAAGAAATCAGCGTTTACCCGTTTGCTCATCCACATATCCTCCTGAAAGTAAAGCACGTAATCCTCCTCCATGCTATTTAGTAAGGTAGCCAATCGGTCTGCCCAGGCTCCTTTTCCAGATTTGATATTCTGGAAGGCATTTACTTTTGCATCCTTAACCTCTGTAGCAAAATAGTAATTACAGGGAATTTCAAAATCCCAGTTTTTTGAAAAGAAATAGTCGAAGCCTTTATATAAAAACTCATATCGATCACAGGCGTGAACTAATAAAGCGACATTATTCTGGTTTTCCGGCATTAAGTAGTAAATAAAATGGTTTACAAAGCTACTTAAATTGCATCTGTTTATGAACCGGAATTTACCCAGGAAATGAATTTGGAGTACTTAACTTTATATTCAGCCAACGACTTACATTAAATCAGTTTATCCTACTAAAAACATAGATTTTATCTTGCCTTTCGCTACGAAAATATGACGATTGGGAATGCTTTTCATGCTTAAAGATAGTTGCCTTTTTGTTACCTTTGCGGGAAATTTATTATTCATACCGCATGAGCTTAAATATCCATTACAAGGAAGATTTTCAAAATCGCCATATTGCACCAAATGAGGCAGATACTGCTGAAATGTTGGACGTTGTTGGCGTAAACTCGATTGATGAGCTGATTGAACAAACAGTTCCGGCAACGATCAGGTTAAAACAACCGCTCAACCTGCCTGCAGCAAAGTCAGAAACTGAATATCTTGGCGCTTTAAAACAAACTTCATTATTGAATAAAGTTTTCAAGAGCTTTATCGGTCAGGGTTATTATGATACCATTACGCCGGGAGTAATTTTGCGTAATGTGTTCGAAAATCCAGGATGGTATACGCAATACACGCCTTATCAGGCAGAAATTGCACAAGGTCGTTTACAAGCCTTGTTGAATTTCCAAACAATGGTAATTGATTTAACCGGAATGGAAATTGCTAACGCATCTCTTCTAGATGAAGGTACAGCTGCGGCTGAAGCGATGTTTATGCAATACAGTACGCGTAAAAATCAGGCTGCTAAGAAGTTCTTCGTTTCTGAATTGCTTTTTGCACAAACCATTGATATCTTAAAAACACGTGCCAATCCTTATGGGATTGAATTGGTTATTGGCAATCATGTTGATTTTGTTGCTACAGAAGATTTCTTCGGGGCAATTGTTCAATATCCGGCAGGTAACGGCGAGGTTTTCGATTACAGAAACTTTGCTTCAGAATTGCACAATCAAAATATCAAATTAACAGTTGCTGCAGATATTTTAAGCTTAACTTTATTAACGCCTCCGGGAGAATGGGGGGCTGATATTGTAGTGGGTACCACACAGCGTTTCGGTATTCCAATGGGCTTTGGCGGGCCACATGCTGCATTCTTTGCAACTAAAGAAGAATACAAACGTTCAATTCCGGGCCGTATCATAGGTGTAACTATTGATACCCATGGAGATTATGCTTTGCGTATGGCGTTGCAAACCAGAGAGCAACACATTCGTAGAGATAAAGCAACATCTAACATTTGTACAGCGCAGGCGTTATTGGCAATCATGGCTGGTTTTTATGCAGCTTATCATGGTCCGAAAGGGTTAAAAGCAATAGCAGAGCGTACACATGGTTTAGCAGTAAGTTTAGCCTCAACGTTAAAAGGCTTAGGCTTTGAACAATTAAACTCCGCATATTTCGATACCATTCGTTTCGATTTGGGTGATTTAAAAGGTGGTATCCAATCGGGTTGTATTGATAACGAAATCAATTTAAATTATGTTGGTAATGTTGCTACTATTTCCATCGATGAAACAACTACTTTTGCAGATGTAGCATTAATTGCGAAGATCTTCGCTAAAGTTAAAGCCATCGCTGCAGATCAGGTAGAGGTGACGGAAAATGTTGAAACCGTTATTCCTGAAGCTCTACAACGTACTTCTGCTTATTTAGCTCACCCAATTTTCAATTCGCATCACTCTGAACACGAAATGTTGCGTTATATTAAATCGTTAGAGGCAAAAGATTTATCGCTTTGCCATTCAATGATTGCCTTGGGGAGCTGTACCATGAAATTAAATGCAACGGCAGAAATGATTCCGGTTACCTGGTCTCACTTCGGTAGGGTTCACCCGTTTGCACCAGCCGATCAGGTGTTGGGTTATTATTCGGTTTTCAATGAGCTGGATAAATGGTTAAGCGAAATTACCGGCTTTGCCGCAATGAGTTTACAGCCAAATGCTGGTGCTCAGGGCGAGTATGCAGGTTTAATGGTTATTCGTGCTTACCACCAGGATAGGGGAGATTTCCACCGTAATGTGGCATTAATTCCTGCTTCTGCCCATGGTACAAATCCAGCTTCTGCAGCAATGGCAGATATGAAAATTGTTGTGGTTAAATCTTTAGAAAATGGAAACATTGATGTAGAGGATTTGAAGGCCAAAGCAGAATTGCATAAAGACAATTTATCTTGTTTGATGGTTACTTACCCGTCAACGCATGGTGTATTCGAAGAAAGCATTATCGAAATTTGTGAAACTGTTCATGCTAACGGCGGACAGGTTTATATGGATGGTGCAAACATGAACGCACAGGTTGGGTTAACAAGCCCGGCCAATATCGGTGCTGATGTTTGTCACTTAAACCTACACAAAACCTTCTGTATCCCTCACGGTGGCGGAGGTCCTGGCATGGGTCCAATTGGGGTGGCAAAACACTTGGTTCCTTATCTTCCAGGTCATGCAGTGGTAGATATTGATAAAGGAAAATCAATTTCTGCGGTATCGTCTGCACCTTGGGGTTCGGCTTCAATTTTGATTATATCTCACGCTTATATTGCCATGATGGGTGCTGAAGGGTTAACCAACGCTACCAAATATGCAATCTTAAACGCGAATTATATGAAGGCTCGTTTAGAGCAACATTATCCTGTGCTTTATTCAGGTGCTCAGGGGCGTTGTGCACACGAGATGATTTTAGATTGCCGCTCATTCAAAGCTTTCGGAATCGAAGTAGTGGATATTGCAAAACGTTTAATGGATTATGGTTTCCATGCGCCAACAGTTTCCTTCCCGGTTGCCGGCACGTTAATGGTTGAGCCAACAGAATCTGAGCCTAAACATGAGTTAGATCGTTTCTGCGACGCATTAATCGCGATCAAAAAAGAGATCTCTCAGGTAGAAAATTTAACTTTTGATAAAGTAGATAACCCGCTTAAAAATGCACCTCATACCGTTGCCGTAATTACTTCTGACGTATGGGAACATGCTTATAGCCGTCAAACAGCAGCATTTCCACTTCCTTACGTGTTAGAACGCAAGTTCTGGCCATCAGTAGGTCGAGTAAATGATAGCCATGGTGATCGCTCATTAATTTGTGCTTGTCCGCCAGTAGAGAGTTACTTAGAGGAAATAGTACCTTAAGCAAGGCTGAAGGTAGCAGGCAGATGGTTAAAGGTTTTCCTTTCCAAAGCTAGGACCAACTCCGTCATTGCTGAGGCACGAAGCAATCTCATTAGATACAAATCATCTGCAAGTTTTATGAATCTATTTTCATAAAGCCTGCAGATTTTTTTTGTCATGAGCAGTAGCAATAGCACGAATCATACATTAATCTGGCAGATATCAAAAACTCACCAGGTTGTGGAGAGTTTAAATAAACGTTGATTAAACTAAATCAATATTTTTGCGTCCATAGAATGATTTTAAATAAATCTATTACATTTGAAAAAGTTAACATAGGTCAATAATAAAGGATGTGCCTGAGTTATATCTTTGTATCACAATTAAAAAAAACCAAACATGAAATTAAAAATCACTTCAATCTTCTTATTAGTGGCAGTAGTATCATTGTCAGCTTTTAAAAGCCCGGTTAAGCCAGTAGCTTATACTGTTGACCCTGCAAAATCTACCATCACCTGGATTGGTAAAAAAGTTACAGGTTCTCACAACGGAACAATTGCTTTACAATCAGGAACTTTAAATGTTGATGGTAAAAAAGTAACTGGTGGAACTTTCACTATCGATATGAACTCGATCAAAGATGCAGATGGTAGTGCGAAATTAGAAGGTCACTTAAAAGCTGATGATTTTTTTGGAACAGCTAAATTCCCAACTTCAACTTTTGTAATTACTAAAGTTGCAGGTTCTGGTGCTAAATTAACAGTTACAGGTAACTTAACTATCAAAGGAATTACTAAGCCAGTAACTTTCCCAGCTACTGTTGCGGTAAATGATGATGGTACTGTTTCTGCTTTAGCAGGAAAAATCACTGTAGATAGAACTAAATATGATATCCGTTACGGTTCGAAATCATTCTTTGATAGCATTGGCGACAAAGCGATTGATGATAACTTCGAAATCGGTGTTAAATTAGTAGCTAAGAAATAAGCATTGCAGGCTCTTTCGAAAGAAGAACGCAACGCATAAAAAAAGGTCTCGGCAATTATGTCGAGACGTTTTGCTTTTTGGACTGTAAATCGTATGTAGTTTTTCGTTGCGCGTTTTTCGTTTTTAGACCTATACCTCGGTATTTGCTCTTTAAGCTTTAGTCTTTAAGCTTTCCGCTCAGTCTTTAGCTTTCCGCTTCAGTCTTTAGCTTTCTGCTTTAGTCTTTAAGCTTTCCGCTTTAATCTTTAAGCTTCAGTCTTCACATTATCTAATCTTAAATCCACCTTCAATTTCATCTACGAAAGCCGTTGTCTGTTCTTTGCTGTGGTAAAATAAGCATTCCCAGTTTTCTGCAGCTGCTTTTTTCCCAAACTCTTTTCTAAGCTCCATGGCTTTGCGTCCATCGAAGTCATATTTCGCTATAAAGTTTTTAATCAGTTCGCTCGGTTCTGGTAAAACATCACCTCCAAAAAATACTTTTGCATTGCCTTCTGTTAATAGAAAAACCTGGTGGTGCGGACAATGTGCGCCTGTTAATTCATATGTGATTGTTTCATCTAGATTACCATTTCCTTCCACAAATTTTAGCTGTGCATTGCGTTGCACAATATCAAAAATATCAGTATGGTAAGAGTCTGATGTACTACTGAATGCAGTTTCCCATTCACCGCGGTTAATTACATATTCCGCATCCGGGAAACTAAGTTCCATTTTACCGTCTGGATGTTTATGCACCATTCCACCCGAGTGATCATAATGCAAATGCGACATCAAAACTTTTGTTACATCCGTTGGATCAAAGCCAGCATTCCGGATATTCTTATGTAAAATTAATTCTCCCTGCTCATCACTAAAACCCAGGCCAGTATCAAAAAGAACTAAATCATTCTTCAGTTCCACCAGGAAAGGCTGAACATTGATGAAAAGTGATGCCGGTCTATCTTTGAAACTGTGAATCGCAGAATCGAAAGGGATGAATTTTTTTGTTGCGTCAACCGAATAGGTTCCTTCAAATAGGGTGTGAACTTGCAAGGTATATTAGTTTTTAAGGTTTGTAGCTTGTTTTATTTCTTCTATCATGTTATTCATAACAGATTTAATTATAGAGTCTATCTCTGCCGACGAGATAAATCTTCCATATGGTAGTGTTAATAAGCGTTTCTGGAAGGTATTTCCAATCAAGCTATAATGATATTTATCTAGCATAATATCAAACTTGTGATAGATATCCTTTTGCTTTGTTGATTTTTTCAATGCTACAAAACTAAATATTAATGAGATTGTATCGATTTTATCGTCTTGGAAAGGCATCCATAATAATTCGTCTTTGCGATAGATGGTTACTTTTGTATTACCGTCCTTATTTTTGCCATTAATAACTAGGGAATAGTCAGCACTTACAAATAAATCTGTTAGCTTATCATAAGCATAATTCAGCTTTAAGTACAAAGGGATGATACTTTTATTTAAAACGTTAATAATCTCTGGATAAGATTTTATCTTATCAAATTCATCAGGAATCTGCCTTAACTCCTGCTTCAACAACTCCAATTCCTTGTCTAAATCATTATCTTCGTCAATACTATCACCTTTTGCAGCTTTAATGCTTAAATCCAAACTCCACAAAAGTTGGTTACCAATATATTCTACAAAAGCATTTGTATTTCCGGTATCCGCCCTGTTTAATGCCGCCAAGTAATCTTTCTTTTCTGCACTTTTAATAATCACTAATGGAAGATTATTTTTAGCAAAAACATAATTCATTAATAATCTCGCCGTTCTGCCGTTGCCGTCATCAAAAGGATGAATCCGAACAAAGCGATAGTGAAGCAGGGCTGCCAAAAGAACTGGGTCTTCAATTCCGCTTTTTTCATTAAACCACGAAACTAATTCTGCGATCTCATTTTGAACATCTTCAGGAGCAGAGTAGGCAAAAATTTCTCCATTCGCCAGCCTTACAGAATTTGGTGTCTTTTTATATTCTCCAGGAATGATCTGTTTACGGGTTGGTTGTCCGTCAGCTGTAATGGCATCCTTCCAAAAGGGTTTAACCAACAGCTTCGCATTTAAACCTCGAATAAATTGTTCAGTTAAAGGTCGTTCCTGATCAGCTGCCTCTTCCTGAACCATCTTTAGGGCAACATCATGTGCCTGCATTTCCTGATATTCACGAAAATCATGCGTGCCTTCAGTTTGATCAAAAATTAATAAAAGTTCAGTCTCACCATAAGTAAGCGTATTGCCTTCTAAATGATTCGAATTGAAATTAAATTCCAGACGAAATTTCTTATCAAGCTTTGCCTGATTTTCTATACTTAAAGGCTTCAAAGAATTTAATAATTCTGATCTCCTCTTGATTTCGGTTAAAAGATTTTTAGAAAGCATTTGTAATCAATCTTATACTTAATAATATAAAAGTTATAGGCATTTATCACCTGTTGCAAGGTAATGGAGATTTAAATTAAAAAAGTATATTTACTGTTCGGAAACAAATATAATGGAAAAAAGATGGGTGCCGACATCAATTTGTAATGATGACACGGTAAAGAACATAGCGGAACAACTTAATATAGACAGATCATTAGCTCAAATTTTAGTACAAAGAAACATTTGCGACTTTGATCAGGCCAAATACTTTTTCAGACCAGAACTGGCTCATTTACATGATCCGTTTTTGATGAAAGACATGGATAAAGCGATTCAAAGAATAGAAAATGCATTATCCTCACATGAAAAAATTCTAATTTATGGCGATTATGATGTAGATGGAACAACCTCTGTAGCGCTCGCATACAGTTTTTTCTCACAGCTTACCCAAAATATAGAATATTATATTCCAGATCGTTACCTGGAGGGTTATGGCATTTCCACTGCCGGAATAGATTACGCAAACGAAAATGGGTTTTCATTAATCATTGCATTGGATTGTGGTATTAAATCATTGGATAAAGTGGATTATGCAAACAGTTTTGGCATCGATTTTATCATCTGCGATCACCACTTACCTGGGGAAGAAATTCCTAAAGCAGTTGCAGTTTTAGATCCAAAACGGTTAGATTGTGATTATCCTTTTAAAGAACTGGCAGGCTGCGGAATTGGCTTTAAATTGGCTCAGGCATATGCACAAAAGCACAACCTTCCAGACGAAACCTATCTTCAATACCTGGATTTGGTAATGGTTAGTATCGCTGCTGATATTGTTCCGGTAGTAGGAGAGAACAGAATTTTGGCATATTTTGGCTTAAAGAAGCTCAATACCAATCCGTGCGAAGGTTTACGGGCATTGATGGAAGTTTCCGGAAAAACAGAAAACTATACCATTACAGATGTGGTGTTTACCTTAGGTCCAAGAATTAATGCTGCTGGCAGAATCGACCATGCAAAACATGCTGTAGCGATGTTACTTTGCCAGGTAGACAGCAATTCATTAGAACAAAGTGAATCGATTAATCTTAAGAATACCGAACGTAAAACCTATGATCAGGACATTACCCGCGAGGCTCTTGCTTTAATTGGAGATAGTGACATTCTTATAAACCGTAAAACCACGGTGGTATTTAATGAAAACTGGCATAAGGGGGTTATCGGGATCGTAGCATCAAGGCTTACGGAGAAGTATTATCGTCCAACAATCGTACTCACTAAATCTAACGGACAAGTAGCGGGATCATGTCGCTCTGTAGTTGGGTTCGATCTATATGAGGCGCTTAGCGGATGCGCAGATCTGCTGGATCAATACGGTGGACATAAGTTTGCCGCTGGTTTAACCATGCAGGAACATAATGTAGAAGCTTTGGCGAATAAATTTGAAGAAATTGTTTCTGCTTCCATTACCGAAGAACTACTTACCCCGATGATTAAGATTGATGCAGAGATAGAACTGGCACAAATTGATGGTAAATTTTTTAGGGTTTTATCGCAAATGGGCCCCTTCGGACCAGAAAACTTATCTCCGGTATTTGTGTCAAATCAAGTGTTTTTAGACCGTTTGCCAATGGCTGTTGGTGCAAATCATTTAAAAATTAATATAAAGCAACAAAATTCGCCTACTTTTGAATGTATCGCCTTTGGCTTGGGAGAATTTCAGAATCTTTTACAACCAAAGGTTCCATTTTCTGTTTGTTATACAATTGAAGAAAATGTTTGGCGGGAAAAACGCAGACTACAGTTAAATATTAAAGGAATTAAGATAAAAGAGTAAGGTTAAAAGAATAAGGAAAAATATAATAGCTTAACCGCCCAGTTTTTCCTTGATCTTCGTTCTTTTCTCCATAAATAAATATGAATGATATTACGAGCCGAAAATCTGGTTAAAAAATATAAGCAACGAACCGTTGTGAATGATGTATCCTTCAGCGTAAGCCAAGGTGAAATTGTTGGCTTGTTAGGCCCGAATGGTGCTGGTAAAACGACATCATTTTACATGATTGTTGGTTTAATTAAGCCAAACGAAGGGCGTATTTTTCTGGAAGACGAAGACATTACGCAAGATGCCATGTACCGCAGGGCACAAAAGGGTATCGGTTATCTGGCTCAGGAAGCATCAGTATTCAGAAAACTTACCGTTGAAGACAATATTCTAGCAATTCTGGAAATGAGTAGCCTGAGTAAGGAAGAACAAAAAGATAAATTAGAGGAACTTATTAACGAGTTCAGTTTACACAAAGTTCGAAAAAATCGTGGTGATTTATTATCAGGAGGTGAGCGAAGAAGAACAGAAATTGCCCGTGCACTTGCTGCAAACCCTAGTTTTATCCTGTTAGATGAACCATTTGCGGGCGTAGACCCCATCGCGGTAGAAGAAATTCAAAGTATTGTTGCAAAACTAAAACATAAAAACATTGGTATTCTAATTACCGATCACAATGTTCAGGAAACACTCTCCATTACGGATAGGGCTTATTTGCTTTTTGAAGGTAAGATTCTTGAACAAGGTGTGCCGGAGGTTTTAGCAGAGAATGAAATGGTTCGGAAAGTATATCTGGGTTCAAACTTTGTATTGAAGCGCAAAAAATTTGATATTTAACCACAAAGCATGGCGATTGTAAATTCAATTTTTACCTGGCTGATGAAAAAGCGGATTCATCAGATCGAGCTTTTTATGAAATATCCATATGATGTGCAACAGGAATGGTTTCATAATTTAATTGATAGTGCAGAAAATACGGAATGGGGTAGAATGTATGATTACAAATCTATCCTCACCCCTCAACAATATCAGGAGCGTGTTCCTATTCAAAATTACGATACACTTAAGCCATATATCGAAAGAATGCTGGCTGGCGAACAGAATATTTTATGGCCGTCAGATATTAAATGGTTTGCAAAATCATCAGGCACCACAAGCGACAGGAGTAAATTTATTCCTGTTTCCAAAGAATCTTTAGAAGAATGCCATTTCAAAGGAGGCAAAGATATGCTTTCCATTTATTGCAATAACCGGCCAGATAACCAGATGTTTACGGGTAAAGGGCTGGTTTTAGGGGGTAGCCACCAGGTAAATCAATTAAATGAAGACTGCTTTTATGGTGACTTATCAGCTGTGCTAATAAAAAATTTACCAATCTGGGCAGAGTTTTACCGTACGCCTGATATGTCTATCGCTTTGATGGATAATTACGAAATTAAAATGGATAGGATGGCAGAAGCCACTATTCAGGAAAACGTAACCAGTATTTCAGGGGTGCCAACCTGGACAATCGTCTTGGCTAAAAAAGTGCTGGAGCTTACCGGAAAAAGTAATCTATTAGAGGTTTGGCCAAATTTGGAAGTCTACATTCATGGCGCGGTTAATTTTGCGCCATACCGCGAACAATTTAAACAGCTTATTCCTTCTGCTGAGATGTATTATCTGGAGACTTATAACGCTTCTGAAGGCTTTTTCGGAATTCAGGATCAGGATAATTCTGAAGAAATGCTGCTGATGTTAGATTATGGTATTTTCTACGAATTTATTCCAATGGAAAATATTGGCGAAGATAACCCGAAAGCATTATTGCTCGGCGAAGTAGAGCTTAATAAAAATTATGCCATCGTAATTTCTACAAATGGTGGTTTGTGGCGCTATATGATTGGAGATACCATCCAGTTTACATCGCTTTCGCCTTATCGGATAAAAATTACCGGCCGTACCAAACACTTTATAAATGCCTTTGGCGAAGAAGTAATCATCGATAATGCAGAGCAGGCTTTGAAAAAGGCTTGCCAGGGAACTGGTGCAGAAATTAAAGATTATACCGCTGGTCCTATTTATTTTGCAGGCGAAAAAGCTGGCGGACATGAGTGGATCATTGAGTTTGATAAACAACCCCAGGAGTTTGAACAATTCGTGGATATCCTTGATGAAACCTTGAGAGAAATAAATTCAGATTACGATGCGAAGCGCTTCAATGATATGGCATTATGCAGACCAAAAGTACATAATGCCCCGGCAAATACTTTTTACAATTGGCTAAAAGCAAAAGATAAATTAGGTGGACAACACAAGGTGCCGCGTTTGGCAAATGAGCGAAAATATGTTGATGATATTTTGGAAATGATGAACGGTTTAGCTAATGTGTCTGTAAATTAGTGAGGTTTTGATTAATGTCAGCATTTGCGTGATTATTTTAATGTCTAACTAAAAGTAAATTGAGAAAAAACATCAATTATTTCCAAATCGCGTGGCTTTTATTCTTCACTTATTTTTTTCTCCTCATGTTGCAGATTACATTACGCTATCTGCCATTTGGAAGTGAGGTCGCTTTTCTCCAGATTAAGCAAACAGAAGTAGTTAGGAACAATGCTTATCTTCCTGTTTTTTATCTTCATGTCTACAGTGCAATATTCGTTTTGCTGGCTGGTTTCACACAGTTTAATCCTAAAATTGTAGGGAAGTACCCGATGCTTCATCGAGTGCTTGGTTATTTATATTCAGGTTTTGTATTGCTGTTGGCGGCACCATCTGGCATCTATATTGGATGGTTTGCCAACGGAGGTTTAATCGCTCAAACATCATTTATAGTATTGGGTATTTTTTGGTTTTGGTTTACTGCGAATGCGATTAAACTCATCATTGAAAGAAAAATCAAAGCGCATAGAAATATGATGTACCGAAGCTTCGCATTAGCTACATCTGCTATTACGTTAAGGCTTTGGAAAGTTATTTTAGTATATTTATTTCATCCAGCCCCAATGGATGTGTATCAGGTAATTGCCTGGCTAGGCTGGATCCCCAATTTGTTAATCGCCGAGTGGCTGATTAGAAAAAAAAATCTCTAATGAAAAAAAAATTAATACTCTCCATTCTCGCCATTTCACTGCTAGCTTGTAAAGACACCAAAAAGGTTGGAAAGGGCAACACGACCAAAATTGCCATTCCTCAACAGGAAATTCACAAAGAACTCTACGGCTTTTGGATTGGCGATTTTGCAGCGGATGAGGAGCTTGAATATGAAGGCGATATGTCTGATGCCGTAGAAAAACTCAATATCAATATTAAAAAAATCACTAAGGATACTGTCATTGCCCAAAGCGTAGTTGCGGGAAATAGTCGCCCATTGTTTGGTCAGCTTTCTGATGATGGTGGTAAAATTACTTTCACACTTGATGAACCCGGCACAGATAAATACGATGGAAAATTTGAAATTACACTAGTTGGTGATACGCTCATTGGAAAATGGAATGCGTTTCAAACCGCACTAAAATGGCCTGAAAAAAAATTCAAATTATTAAAAAGGAAATTTATCTATAATGCTAATCTGATGTTGCCTAACGAGACCAGTTACATAGACTGGAGTGAACATAAAATGATTAAAACGCTGGATACGTTAGAAGATGGAACCATAGACTCTTTGAATGCAAATGCTTTTTTTAGAAGCGCATCTGCAGAGATATTCAAATTAAATGCATCATCAGCATTGCTCACAGAAGCGGATGTGAAAAATTTGCGGAAGCTCGACCTACAAATTATTAAGAATACGATTTTCGCCCGACATGGTTATGCTTTTAAAAAGCAGATTTTCAGGAATTTTTTCGATCCGGTGGAGTGGTATGTGCCAATTAAGGATAATGTTGATAATGATTTAACGGCTATCGAAAATAAAAATGTAAAGTTATTGGATCGCTTTACCAAATATGCTGAAGATAATTATGACACTTTTGGCCGTTAATTTGTGAGGAATGAACTATGAAGTTGAACAGGCAGAAAATATTAGATTTCTTCAGAAAATCTGAGAATAGGGCAACCGTAATATTGAACGACAAATCAAAAGCTAACAAAACCATTAAAGATGCATTGGGTAAGGCAATTACCAATAAAGGAGCGCTAGATGGTGTTTGGGCAAAGATGGTGCTGTTATTTGGGGTAGCGAAAGATTATGTGAATGGTGAGTACACAGAAATTCCGAAGAGATCTATTGTAGCCATTTTAGGTGGTTTGATTTACTTCTTGTCACCGATTGATGTTATTCCGGATTTTGTACCCTTTCTAGGATTTATTGACGATATTTTTATACTTAACCTCGTTTACAAGCAGGTGATTAAGGATCTAGAGAAATATAAAGAATGGAAAGATAGTCAGGTGCAAATTATTGATATTGATGGAGGCGCAATCTAACTTTGTTGATTGGCTTAACCGGCACTTGCTTAGTTGTCCTTTTAAGGCGAATTTCGGCATTGATTGTCCGGGATGTGGCTTCCAGCGATCGGTAATTGCCTTATTAAAAGGAAACTTTTTAGCATCGCTAACGTTATACCCTGCAACAATTCCATTTTTGTTTGTTGTAATTTTTATGCTCGTGCACTTGAAGTACGATTTCAAATTTGGAGCCCGGGTCATTAAAATTACAGTTGCTGCTATTGCAGTAATTATCTTAATCAATTACATTTATAAAATATACACTCATCAACTTATCATCTAAATTATGTCAGAAGAACAGGAAAAACCTCAGGAAAACCAACCAATTAATTTAAACAAAGGTGAAATACCACAAGTAAACTCTGGAAATACAGGTTATACCGCACCACCGCCATTTCAACAAAATCCACCTTTTGGACAGTTTGGTGGTGGCATGGGACAACAAAATTTACCTAATGCTACCGCTGCATTAGTATTGGGTATTGTAGCCATTCCTGCCTGCTGTTTCTATGGGATCTTCGGGTTAGTTTTTGGGATTATTGCCTGGGTTTTAGGCGCTGGCGATGTGAAAAAATATGAACTAAATCCAAGCTTATATACCGAATCATCGTATAAAAATGCAAAAGCGGGCAAGATATGCGGAATGATTGCAACTATTTTAAGTGTTGTTTTCATAGCGTTGGTAATTTTAGTTATTGTAGGTGCAATTACAAATCCAGCTGGTTACGATCAATTCTTTAGAGGAATAAAATAACAAGCTGCTAATTTTACGTAAAGAATATAAATCGGATGACGCATGCCATCCGATTTTCTTATTTTTGTATCATTCAAATTGTAAATAAAAACTAACGATAATGTATCCAGAATATTTAGTAGAACCAATGCGTAAGGAATTAACTAACGTAGGTTTTGAAGAATTAAAAAATGCAGAAGATGTTGACCAGGCGATTAAAGGCGAAGGTACTGTATTGGTTGTTGTAAATTCGGTATGTGGTTGCGCAGCAGCAAATGCTCGTCCGGCAGCAAGAGCAGCAGCAGCACACGAAAAACATCCTAATAAATTGGTAACCGTTTTTGCAGGTATGGAAAAAGAAGCGGTAGATAAAGCTAGAAGTTATATGATGCCATTTCCTCCATCATCACCAGCTATGGCACTTTTTAAAGATGGTAAATTGGTTCACATGATCGAACGTCATCAAATTGAAGGCAGACCAGCACAAATGATTGCTGATAACCTGATCGGTGCTTTTGAGCAATACTGCTAGTTAGTAAGAACGATAAAAGAACAAAGAGCAAGGATTAAAGATATGATGTCTGGCAACCCTTGATCTTTGTTCCTTGCTCCTTCATCTTTGCGCTTAGAAGTCTTTATTAAGCAATTTTTCCAACTCTCCAAACGAGACGTTCATTCTCACCCGGCCTTGCTTGGCATAAGATATTTCTCCTGTTTCTTCTGAGATAATTACTGCAACCGCATCTGTAGTTTCAGAAACACCAATCCCAGCACGATGTCTTAATCCAAATTGAGAAGGCAGCTGGTCATTATCTGTTAAAGGTAGAATACAACTCGCACTTTTAATTTTATTCTCCGAAATTACTACTGCACCATCATGTAATGGACTGTTCTTCTGAAAAATACTTTCGAGCAAACGTTTAGAGATTTTAGCATCAACTACCTCACAACTATTAGCGAAGAACTGTTCATCATAAAACTTTACAAAAACGATCAAAGCACCCGTTCTGGTCTTCTTCATCGTTTTGCAGGCATCTATAATTGGTTTGATGCGGGTGAGGTTATTTCTTTCTATTTCCTTTCTTCCAAACAAATATCCCCACCAGGCTTTATTTTTTTGTAGAAATGCATTCTTTCCTATCAACAATAAAAACCTTCTGATTTCAGGATGGAAGATCACAATCAAAGCGATGATGCCCACACTCATAAATTTCTCTATGATGGTGGTCAGCAATTCCATGTGCAGGCCTTTTACAACCCAATAAAATACTGTAATAATGAACATGCCCACCAGCAGGTTCACCGCTAGGGTATTACGGATCAGTGTATAAACATAATAGATCAAAAGTGCAACCAGCACAATGTCTACTACATCGGTTACGGATATTTTAAGAAAATCGAAATCAAATCCTTTCATTAAGGGCAATTTATGAAAATAAGTTTAAAGTCTTTTACTGATCACAATCCTGTTTAGATAATTAACCGTTTAGTCTTTTCAATAATTCAATACATTCTATGGCTTCTTTCACATCATGAACCCTCAAGATGCCAGCACCTTTTTGCAGCGCAATGGTATGTAAAACAGTTGTGCCATTTAATGCATTAGCAGCAGTAGTATTAAGGGCTTTATAAATCATTCCTTTACGAGAAAAGCCCACAAGTAGCGGAAGCTTAAAAATCTTGAAAGCATCAAGCTGATGAAGTAACTCGTAATTATGCTCCATGGTTTTGCCGAAACCAAATCCAGGATCGATGATAATATCATGAATATGTAGTGCCTTAAGTTTGGCTACCTTTCTGGCCAGATAATCAATCACCTCGAGCGTTACATGCGCATAAGATGGATTTTTATGCATGTTTTGTGGGGTGCCTTGCATATGCATTAACATATAAGGTACTTGCAAATTCGAGACGGTATTGAACATTCGTTCGTCCATATCGCCAGCTGAGATATCGTTAATAATATGGGCGCCAGCGAGTATCGCATCTTTTGCAACGCCCGCCCTGAAAGTATCCACTGAAATAATGGTTTCAGGAAATTCTTCCATGATACTTTCAATTACCGGAAGCAAGCGATCTGCCTCTTCATTCTCAGAGATATCTTTTGCTCCTGGCCTGGAAGAATAGCCACCAATATCAATAAATGTAGCACCATCTTTTAGAAAACTTTCAGTTTTTGATAGGGCTTCATCTATAGACTTTGTTCTGCTGTTACTGTAGAAAGAATCTGGTGTAATGTTCAGGATAGCCATTACCTTTGGCGAACTTAAATCCAGAAGTTTTCCCTTGATATTTATACTTTGCCTGGGTTCAAAAAAGTTTTTTTCTGCCATGTTAAGCCCTTTCGGGATTTGAGTTTCACTATAAAAATGTATCTTTAGCTTTTGTTTTTTCACGACAAAAATACACTAAAACTTAATTAATATTGGCTTTGATACCAACAAATACCGCTGTAGAATTTGATGAAGTGATTGCAGTTTGCAGATCATTGTTTTTGAAAAAAACGAAAGATTATGGAACAGCCTGGCGTATTTTAAGACCAAGTTCAATTACCGATCAAATCTTTATAAAAGCGCAACGTATTCGTACCCTGGAAGAAAAAAAAGTAAGTATGGTTGGTGAGGGTATTATTTCGGAGTATATTGGCATTATCAATTACTGTGCAATTGCCATGATCCAGTTAACGCTAAGCGAGGCCGATCCACATGAACTGCCATTTGAACAGGTAGCCAGCTTATTTGAAGAAAAAATAACGGAAACCAAAGAGTTAATGTTTGCTAAAAATCATGATTATGGCGAGGCCTGGCGAGATATGCGGGTAAGTTCTTTAACGGATCTGATCTTAATGAAGGTGTTTAGGGTGAAACAAATCGAAGACAATGATGGGCAGACGCTAGCTTCCGAAGGTGTAAAAGCCAATTATCAGGACATGCTTAACTATGCTGTATTTGCGTTGATTAAGTTAGGCGTAAAGTAACTTACGGCAAGCCCAAATAATCTTGCTTTGTTACAGCAGATAAATTTTAAATAAATTAATACTGATGAGAAATATACTTTTAAGCTTTTCCCGATTTTTTGTAGGCGCATTATTTATCTTTTCAGGATTAATAAAGGCTAATGATCCGTTAGGATTTGGGTATAAGCTGCAAGAATATTTCGAGGTCTTCCACATGAATTTCTTGAGTCCGGTAGCCACTGGTATTGCGATTTTGCTTTGTACATTAGAAATTGTGTTGGGTGTGCTGTTAATTTTAGGCTTTTGGAGTAAAAAGGTGGCATGGGGGCTGCTGCTCTTAATTATCTTCTTTACATTATTAACGTTTATTTCAGCTGCATTTAAAGTGGTAACCAGTTGTGGTTGCTTTGGAGATGCCATTCCACTCACGCCATGGCAATCCTTTACAAAAGACCTGATTTTATTAGTGTTGATTTTGATTATTTTTATCAATAAAAATGCAATTGAACCTTTACTTAAAAAAGCATCTACTCAGCGTAACGTTGCGCTCGCTGTAACTGTGTTATCGCTAGGTTTTGGCTTATATACTTACAATGTGTTGCCAGTAATTGATTTTCTTCCGTATAAAGTGGGTGCTCACATTCCTTCATTGATGGTGATTCCACCTGGAGAAAAACCGGATGAGTTTGAGATCATGTATCACCTCAAAAACAAAAAGACTAAAGCGGAAAAGGACATGAGTGATAAGGATTACCTTAAAACTGAAATCTGGAAAGATAATAGCTGGGAAATTATTGGGGAACCAGTTAAGCGTTTGGTGAAGAAAGGCTATGAACCAAAGATTAAAGACCTCGTCATCAGCGATGCCTCAGGTACAGATTATACCAAAGAAATTATTGAAAATCCTTACTACAGCCTCGTTTTTGTAGCGTACGACTTAAAAAACACCAACGAAAGTGCCATTGGTAAATTAAATGCCATTGCTATTAATGCCACGCAGCAATTTAATATTCGTACTGTATTATTAACCTCGAATGCGGCACAGGATGCAGAAGCTTTTGTAAAAAAGAATAACCTTTTTTCTGAAGTTTTTTATGCAGATGCAGTTCCGCTAAAAAGTATGGTGCGTGCTAATCCGGGAATTTTGTTATTAAAGAATGGGGTAGTGGTTAACAAGTGGCATAACCATAACATGCCAACGTTCGATCAGCTAAGCCGGAAATACTTTGACGTACAATGATTGGATACGCCCTGAAAAAATTGCTTTATGGCCTTTTGGTAATGGGTGGCGTGGTGTTGGTCGTTTTTGTCCTGTTTAATATTTTGCCCGGAGACCCTGCCAGGATGACGATGGGACAACGTGCTGATGTGCAGTCTCTAGAAGCAGTTCGGAAGGAATTTGGATTGGATAAATCGAAGCCAGTTCAATTTTTATTGTATATTAATGATCTTTCTCCAGTTAGTGTGCTTGATAACGACAGTGCCACTCAGTCGAAATACAACTTTGTTAAGTTGATCGATTTTGACAGTAAAGTTTTAGCGCTGAAGTGGCCCTACTTGCGCAGTTCTTATCAAACCAAGAGAGATGTAACAGCCATTTTATCAGAAACAGTTCCGAATACTTTTGTTCTGGCACTAACCGCAATGATTTTCGCAACTGTAATTGGTGTTTTCCTTGGCGTGTTATCTGCAGTTTACAAAGATACCTGGATAGATAAATCTGCAAATGCCTTTGCTATTCTCGGTATTTCTGCACCGTCTTTCTTTGCAGGAATCATTATCGCTTGGATTTTTGGCTTTATGCTCAGTGATTATACCGGGTTAAAAATGAGTGGAAGTTTATACTCATATGATCCTTTTAATGGTGAAATTTTAACCTTGAGAAATTTGTGGCTCCCCATGATTACTCTAGGTTTGAGGCCTTTGGCAATTATTGTGCAATTAACAAGAAGTGCCATGCTTGATGTTTTAGCGCAAGATTATATTCGCACAGCCAAAGCAAAAGGCTTAACTAGAAATGCCATTATTTATAAACACGCTTTAAAAAACGCGATGAATCCGGTAATCACTGCAATTTCTGGTTGGTTCGCCTCCTTACTTGCAGGTTCCTTTTTTGTAGAATATATTTTTGGTTACAATGGTTTGGGCAGAACAACGGTTACGGCATTAGAAATGTCTGATTTTCCGGTAGTTATGGGGTCTATATTGTTTATTGCCTTTGTTTTTGTGGTAATCAATATACTGGTAGACATCCTTTATGCCTATGTAGACCCGCGTGTAAAATTAGCTTAACACCAACCATTATCAAATAAATCATTAACACTATTAACATGAATATTGAAGTTTCGCATTCCACATTAGCAGATTCAAAAGTTGGAGTTATCTTTTTGGTTGGCTATATGGGCTGTGGGAAGAGTACCAAAGCAAAACAATTGGCGCATCGTTTAGGCTGCCCGGTTATTGATTTGGATAGCGAGATTATAAATAAATCCGGAAAAACAATAGCCGAATTTTTTAGTGCTTTTGGTGAAGGTGGCTTTCGTGATTACGAAAGCGAAATGCTAAAAAGCTTTAGTTACCCAGAACAATGTGTGGTTGCAACCGGTGGCGGATTACCATGTTTTTTCGATAATATGGAGTGGATGAATGCCAATGGTACCACCGTTTACCTGCAGATGGAGCCCGCTCAATTGGTATCCAGATTGCAAAACAGGCAAAAGCGCCCATTAATCAAGGACCTGGACGATGCACAACTACTAGACTTTATTAACGAAAAGCTTTCTGAGCGTAATCCATTTTACACCCAGGCAAAAGTAATTGTAAATGCCTTCGATCTGGATGCAGAAACGCTGGAAAAAGCAATAGCTGAAGCTTTTTAAGACGGTAAGTTATCATCGATTATCTTCGCAGATAGCAATGCAAGCGGAATTCCGCCACCCGGATGTACGCTCCCCCCACAAAAATACAGGCCATCAATTTTTGAGCTGAAATTTGGATGCCTCAAGAAAGCTGCAAACTGGTTATTTGAGCTATTTCCGTAAAGCGAACCTTGGTATGAACCTGTTTTACTTTCAATGCTTCTGGGATCAAGGATTTGCTCACTAAGGATTTCCTGTGCTATATTTCTATTCAGAATGCGGCTAATTTTTTTGACAATATTTATTCTGGCCTCTTTAATTAGTTGATCCCAGTTTTGTCCATTATTGGCCGGCACATTAATCATTACAAACCAGTTTTCACTGTCGTTTGGCGATTCTCCCCTAATGTGCTTTGCGGTAATATTAATATAAACGGTAGGATCGTCACAAATGACTTTCTGCTTCCAGATGGCATCAAATTCGCTTTTGTAATCTTTTGCGAAAAGAATATTGTGTAAGCCTAAATCGCTGTAATTTCCATCCATAGCCCAGTAGAAAATTAAGGCTGAACTGCTACGTTCCTGGTTCAATAATTTCTTTGGAGCATCGATGCCTTTAAGAAGATTTTTATAAGTGAACCAGATATCCAGGTTAGAAACTACAATTTCTGCTTTATAAATTTTATCGTAAACCTTTATGCCTTGTATCTTAGACTTTGATTCATTCGTAAATAGAATTTCTTCCGCTTTTTGGTTATAGTGGAATTTTACGCCTAATTCTTCAGCCAATTTTACCAAAGCGGTAACAATGCCGTACATGCCATTTTTTGGCAGGAAAGCACCAAAATGGTATTCAAAATGAGGAATAACATTTAAGGTAGCGGGTGCCTGGTAAGGGTCGGAGCCATTATAGGTGGCATAGCGATTGAATAATTGGGCAATTCTTTCGTCCTTAAAAAAATGGTGGTTAGCTTTGCTTTGAGATCTGAAGGGATCGATCTGTAAAAATCTAAAAACAGATTTAAGTGTATCCCAGTGGAAGTAGCTTTTTAATTTGTGTAATGTACGTTCTAAAAAAACACGGTGTGTGATGTCGTAAATGTTGGCACTTTTTGACAGGAATTGATGTACCTCTTTAGCCGTAGAATTTGTCTTATCTGCTATCTCCTGCGCAAAGGCTGCGGTGTCAGCTTTGGCGGTTAACCTTAATCCATCTTCATAGAAATAGCGACAAATTTCTTTCAACTTAATATATTCGAAATAGTCTTTTGGGTTTTTACCAGCGAGCGTAAAAAGCTCATCAACATATTGAGGCATTGTAAAAAGACTGGGTCCGGTATCAAAGCGGAAACCATTCATTTTAATCTCCCCAAGCTTGCCGCCTGGTTTTGAGCTGGCTTCGAAAACCTCAACACTATAACCTTTTACAGCCAGTCGAATCGCGGAGGCAATTCCGGCAATTCCTGCTCCGATAACTATTGCTTTTGGCATTAAATTACTTTAATTCTGTTAGATAAATTTGTGTTTGCTTTTCAATTTCACCACTGGCGAATTTGATCGCAGAACCTACTTTGGTTGTTTCCTTTTTTACGGGTAAATGATTCACCGTTGCTAAAGCATCAATATACCATTTGCTCCAAGCCTGAAGAATATGTTTTTCATCCGCGGCATTTTTTCCTTCAGCAATTGCTTTTTTACTCAATTCAAATTCTGTTTTTAAACGAATCAAACCATCATTTTTAATTTGAGTAACCGTTGTGGCTGCCAGGGCTTCATCAGCAGAGATCAAACTGTAAGCGGCTGTTAATGCACTAACACCAACGTTTTTCATTTCAGTTGCTGATACGTTGGCAATTCGATCATTGTCTGTATGGTAAAATACATCAGTAAAATGCCACATCAATAAGCCGGGAATTTTATTTTGTAAAAAGGGCGTGTGGTCGCTTCCACCTTCGAATGGATTATAATTAACCGTCCAGTTCGCAAATTTCCCCTGAGCTTTGCAGATATCGAAGATGAAGTCATTAAAGTAATGTGGGAAAAGATTCTGTTCTTTCACATCTCCAGCGCCCCACTCAGTATGTTTATCATTTCCTCTGGTCCATATGGCGGAAGGATCTGGCATTTTCTCAATAAGAAACGAGCCGCCGGTTTTCCTGGTATCTTCGCCAACCATATCCAGGCTCATGCCCCACATAATGTTTTTTGCCCTCATTGTATCTTCGGTCATATATCTTTTTGTAGATACAATTTCATCTCCCCATAAAAAAGTCAAGCTTCGCTGGGGCGCAAGTTTCTTTGCGCGGTAAAGTTCAGCACTTAGTCTTGCCATTTCTGCTAAAGTACCTACACCACTGGCATTATCATTTGCGCCAGGCTCTTGTACGTGAGCGCTGAAAACAAAACGTTCGTTAGGATTCACACTTCCCCTTACGTTGGCTACGATTGTCAACTCTTCGGATGGATAAACCTTGGTCTGGATATTTACTTTCAACTTTGTTTCGCCCTTTAAACAAGCAGCCTTTAATTGTTCCTTGGCCGCATAGGAAAGGAACAGGGTCCAGACATTACTATCGGCTTTCATACTTCCAAATTGGATAGACGATTGGTGCACCTCTGGTTTTGTATACTCGGGCATAGCGTAACCTAAAACGCCAATTGCGCCTGCTTTGGTGGCCAATTGGAGCAACCTGGCTGGATTATGCTCCGCAAAAATGATTTTTCCTTTTAAATCCAGTTTTTCAATTTCAGCAGGTTTGATATTTTCTAAATAAAGGACCTCTGCTGTTACTCCCTCAGCAGGAGTAGAGCCGCAATTGATGGGAATCATATTGCGGTTAGTTTGATAAGCAATTAATGGTGTTGAGTTACCAATAATATCGATACGTGCATCCACCGGCTCCCATGTATTGTTTTTCATCGCACGTTTTTCTATGCGATAAGTTAATGGTGCCTCTAATTCATTTAGTTTCTGTTCTACAAACCCAGCTTTTTTTAAAATATTCTCCACATACCTGATACTGGCATTAAAACCAGTATTGCCTGGAACCCTAAAATATTTCTCAACGAAGGCGGTAGTTTGATAGGCATTTTTGTCATTGAACCCAGCACGGGTTAATTTAAAATTTTCATCAATGCGGGTTTGCGCGTAACTGGTTATTCCGGCAAACAGTAAAAGGAAAGAAATTTTGGCTTTCATCTAATGATAATAAAAACGAAAGATACTAAGAATATTTATCCTGCTTCTAGTAATGTAATTGTGTTGATTGCTGATGCTAAACCGGCGCATCATCATTTCGATCATCATCAGAACTTTTAGTTTTATAAACTTAAAGTAATCTTGATATAAATTTAATTTATACCGTTTCGGTTTTCGGTATAAAATTTGTATTATTGTAATAATAGAGAGGTTTTTTATCATGAGCAAAGAAATTTTAGAGTTTTCTGTATTAGTAGATGAAAAATTTGACTTAAAATTTAATTGGTTGGATGGCTTTTGGGGCGTTGCATTTAAGTTTTTTGGAAAATAATTTTTTATAGTCGTTTTTTGTTTGAAGGTGTCCTCCGCCTGATCAGGTTTTTATTGCCTTAATTTTCGAATTCATCTTCTGTATTTCAAACCAAACTCATTCATTCCTGGGTTTTATCTGACTAAACAGGCATTAGCCTTTCCACTTTAGTCTTTCAGCTTTTAGCCTTATATTTGCAACATAATGAGTAGAAGAAAACCAGGTACGGTAACAATAATTCCAAACGTACAGATAATTGATATTGCTGAAGAGGGAAAAGGCGTTGGCAAGGCCGATGAGTTAGTGATTTTTGTAGACAAAGCTGTTCCTGGCGATGTTGTTGATGTTCGGTTAATCAAAAAGAAAAAGAATTTTGCTGAAGCAATTATTGAGCAATTGCATGAGAAATCTGCATTGCGTACAGATCCTTTTTGTCCCCATTTCGGAACTTGTGGTGGTTGTAAATGGCAACACATGGGATACGATTCGCAGCTTAAATTTAAACAAAAGAATGTAGAGGCTGCCTTGCAGCGCCTTGGTAAAATAGATACATCAAATGCAGAACCTATTTTAGGATCGGTAAAAAACAGGTATTACCGCAATAAATTAGAGTTTACTTTCTCCAATAAACGTTGGTTGGATAGAACTGATATCGATCGTGATGAAGATTTTGATATGAATGCCTTAGGTTTTCACGTTCCGCTGCGGTTTGATAAAATTTTAGATATTGAACATTGTTATTTACAAGATGAGCCTTCCAACTCGATTCGAAATGCTGTTCGTAAATATGCCTTGGATCATCAGTTATCATTTTATGATCTTAGAAACCACGAAGGCGTATTGCGCAATTTGATTATTCGTACTTCTTCTACAGGTGAAGTGATGATTGCAGTTGTTTTCGCCTATCCAGATGAGGAGCAAATTACCGGTTTAATGAATTTTCTCAAAACAGAATTCCCTCAAATTACGTCATTATTATATATCGTTAATCAAAAGAAAAACGACACTATTTTTGATCAGGATGTTCATGTATTCGCTGGTAGAGATCATATTTTTGAAGAGATGGATGGAATCCGCTTCAAGATTGGTGTAAAATCTTTTTATCAGACCAATTCAGAACAGGCTTTTGAATTGTATAAAATTACCAGAGATTTTGCTGAATTTAAAGGCGACGAGCTGGTTTATGATTTATATACGGGTGCTGGTACCATTGCCAACTTTGTTGCCAAAAACGTAAAGCAAGTAGTTGGGGTAGAATATGTACCAACTGCGATTGAAGATGCCAAGTTTAATTCCAATTTGAATGGAATAGAGAATACGCTTTTTTATGCAGGTGATATGAAAGACATTCTTACGAGCGATTTTATCAATAAACATGGAAAGCCAGATGTAGTAATTACCGATCCTCCGCGAGCAGGTATGCATGCTGATGTGGTACAACGTCTACTGGAAATGGAATCAGAAAAGATTGTATATGTGAGCTGTAATGCCGCAACGCAGGCCAGAGATTTAGAATTATTAACGGAGAAGTATGAGGTAGTTCGTATCAAACCTGTAGATATGTTTCCACATACGCAGCATGTAGAAAATGTGGTTTTATTGAAGTTGAAAGGATAGAATTTAAGAATAATTGAATGTATATAGTTATCGACCTTCATTCAATTACTCATTCAAAATTTAATTAGTAATGGATAGAGAAGAGTTATTAAACGCCACACCAGAGGATAGCGGAGAACCGCAGAAAAAGCAGGAAAGTCCACTCATAAGTTTGGAAAAAGATTTAGCATTTTATGCTGATGCAATTAAAGAGGTAGGCATTGAAATTATGGTAGAAGGAATCTCTGCTCATCCAATTTTTATTGCCCACCAACACCAGGTTAGTATAGGTGAAATGATTTTAAACAAAGAAGAACTTAATACAGACTGGTCTATTCAGGCTTCTACATTAGAAGAATTTGTTGAAAAAGGAATCATCACCAAAGAAAAGAAAGAGCCTTTTTTAAAGGTGTATAAAAGGCCGGAAGATTACATGTGTGTTTTCGTAATCGTGCCGGAGGGCGCAAATTTTGTTTACTACCCTTACAATAAGGCCAAAAAATAGCGCAAAAGTTTTGCCTGTGACTCATTTCCTATTCAGAGAAGTTTTTTAGATAAAAGGAATAAGCCGCTTTGCATCCACAAAGCGGCGAATTTATCATTAACTAAACTAAAGTTTTTAATTGGCATGGTGTACCTCGCCGCTTTTTGAGCTTGAAGTTTTATTTAGCGCTGCGTTTCCTTTGTAGGTAACATCGCCACCACCACTTGCAGAAGCTTCTAATCCTTTGTTCACATATATGTTTACATCAGAACCTCCTGAAGCCTGTACCTTTGCATAATCAGTAATTAATTCAAAGGCATTAACATCACTGCCACCGCTAGATTGGATCGTCATATTTGCAGCCTTACCTTTTAGGCTCACATCGCTGCCGCCGCTAGATTGCAGCGTTAAATCATTGCTGACAACTGTCAATTTCACATCAGATCCACCTGAAGCCCGGATAGCCAGTTTATCAGTTTTTATTTGATTTTGGGTAAATACGTCTGATCCGCCCGATGCGGCAAGTTCATTCAGTGTTTTATAATTTACATAAGCTTTGATTACCCTGTTCTTGAACATGCTGTTCAAGTTAATTCCATCTCTAAACTTGATTCTAATGTCGTTTCCGTTTTGCTCCACCAGGATATTCTTTAATGTTTCGCTATCGGTTTTCACTACCACACCTTCGCTATTACCTTGCGTGAGGTATAAGTCTATTCCGCTGCTAATGCCAATACTGTTAAAGTTTTTCACAGGGAAGCTTTTGCTATCCTGAGCTTTTGCGGTATAGGCAAAACAGGCAATAAAGAAAACAGCAGATATTCTAATCAGGTTTTTCATAATTTTGTTTTTGGTTGTTTATTAGACGCAGGCAGAATGGAAACGTTGCAGGCAATCGAAATTATTTTCCAAATAGTTTGAATTTCACCCTTAAAATCGTTCTTTTTGTATTCAATCCTTTTATACAATGACATCGCAAATTCTCATACTAAATAAGAAACAGATTCAGCAGAAGATAGATCGAATCGCATATCAAATTCTGGAAGATAACTTAAATGAGAAAGAGGTGGTTCTGGCTGGTATCTGGGATCGTGGCTATAAGCTAGCTGTCCGTTTGGAAAAGGTTTTGAAAAAGATTTCAGGGTTTAAACTGACATTGTTACGCATTGATCTTCAAAAGGAAAGTAGTAAACTTATCGCCACAACAGATTTAGATGAAAGTTACTGGAAAAACAAAGTCGTAATTATTGTCGATGATGTATTAAATAGCGGTAAAACACTAGCCTACGGCCTTGGCGTTTTTCTAAATACGCCACATAAAAAAATCCGCACGGTAGTGCTGGTGGATAGAAGTCATAAAATTTTTCCGATCGCCACAGATTTTGTCGGTTTAGAACTTGCTACAGTACTGAAAGAACATGTTGATGTAATTATGGATGTTGAAGGTGAAGAAGATCGCGTATACCTCAGCTAGATTTCGCAATTTTAATTTCTTAGCAGTTTAGATTCGGGTATTTATTGAGTAAACTGGGCTAAATTTGCAATTCAGCTCTTTTTTTTGCAATTTCCCACCATGTACCATCCTAGAAAAAATTCTTTAATCTATCGCTTTTTCTCCTGGTACATTGAGTATATTATTAAAAAGGATTTTACTAATCTCCAATACAATAATGTCGATACTCATTCGGATGCATCAATTCTAATTTTAGCCAACCATTTTAGCTGGTGGGATGGTTTCTTTATCTTTTACATCAATAAGAAATTATTTAAAAAGCAGTTTCATGTTTTGGTGAATGCAGAAAACTACTGTAAAGTGGGTTTTTTAAAATATCTGGGCGCATTTGCTGCAGAAAGCAGCGGGAAAGATGTTTTAGGAATGTTGAATTACGCTGGTAAATTGTTGGATGACAAAAATAATTTGGTACTTATCTTCCCTCAGGGTAAGTTACATTCTAATCATTTGCGAAATATCACCTTTGAAAAAGGGGTAATGCAAATTATCAAATCAAGTCAGAAGCGATTGAATATCATTTTTGCGGCAACATTTATCGACTATTTTTCCAGTCGGAAACCAACTGCCACAACCTACCTTCAGCATTGGGAAAGCGAAGAGTATATGAGTTTACAATTGTTAAAAAGCGCATATAATAAACATTACGATCAATCGGTTGTTAAACAAACACAAATTACCGAATGACCATCTTTATTTATGCTGTTTTAATTTTTCTGGTGATCCGTTTTTCGGTCACAGTTTTCAATTTTCTTTCCAACCCTAAGTTGCCGAGAGTGATTAAACACTATGATGATTTTGTTTCGATCTTAATTCCGGCCCGTAATGAGGAAGATGATATCCTTCAATTGCTCGAATCTATAAAGACCCAGGACTATAAAAATTTTGAAGTTATTGTATTAGATGATAACAGTAGCGATCAAACCTATGCCAGAGTAGCTGCTTTTTCTGCTCAAAACACTCAGTTTAGGGTGGAGCGTGGAAATGAACTTCCAAAAGGATGGCTGGGAAAAAATTATGCCTGTTATCAATTGGCTGCATTGGCAAAAGGAAAATATCTGCTTTTTTTAGATGCTGACGAAACCATCAAAAGAGGTTTTATAAATAGCCTGATTAGTAGGATGGAGGTTGGTCATTTAGCATTGATCAGCATTTTTACCAATCAGGTAATGAAATCGATGGGCGAATGGCTTACTGTGCCGTTAATGCATTTTATTTTATTAAACCTGTTGCCTTTAAGATTAGTGAAATTTTCTGGCAACCCAGCATTTTCAGCAGCAAGTGGTCAATGCATGTTTTTTAATGCAAAGAATTATAAAGAGAATCAATGGCATGAACGCGTGAGGAACAAGGTAGTAGAAGATGTAGAGATTATGAAAGCCGTAAAATTGCAAAAATATAATGGGGAAGCTTTATTAGGCAATGGATTGATTTACTGCCGGATGTATAAAAACCTGAGCGAAAGTTTAAATGGCTTTAGTAAAAATTTACTTGCAGGTTTTGGTAGTAATGTAATTATCTTGCTATTTTACCAGCTTTTGGTTACCATAGGGCCGTTATTTTTATTATTAAACTTTAACCTCTCTTTGCTTGTATTACCATTAACATTAATTTTTTTAAGCAGAATAATGATTTCCTATTTATCGGGTCAGAATGTTTTAATCAATTTGATACTTCATCCATTCCAGATGTTTTTCTTCTTAATCATTTCATTTTTATCCATTATACAACACATCTTTAAAACAGGCACATGGAAGGGCAGATCGATCAAAGCGATTTAAGAATAAAAAAGATTGCAGTCGCGATAATTGTCATTTTTCATTTGGTTGGCCTGGTGGGGTTTTTAATTCCTGCACTGCAACCTTACTTCATGAAGATGGTTCCATTTCACCTGCTGTTAATGTTTGCCATCATTGTTTATACCTACGTTGGGGATGTTAAACGACTTCTTCTATTCGTTTGCGGCGTATTTTTGTGCGGCTGGCTGGTAGAAGTTCTTGGTGTACATACAGGTAAAATTTTTGGTCGCTATTATTATGGCGATACTTTGGGTTATAAAATTGCCGCTGTACCCTTATTAATGGGTGTGAACTGGGTAATATTGATTTTTAGTATCGGCCAAATGGTCAAAAGTTTTAAAATACACAATAGTATCCTTGCCTCCTTAATTGGTGCATTTATGCTCATTACCTTCGATTTTTTTATGGAGCCTGTAGCCATGAAATTCGATTACTGGCAATGGGATTGGCACCAGATCCCCCTCCAAAACTATATCGCATGGTTTATCGTATCTGTTATTTTATTGAAGTTTTATTACGCTTTAGGGCTTAAGCAACAAAAGTATATTGGTGCAGCAATGTTTATTGCGCAATTGGTATTTTTTGTTGTCTTGTACATGACAACCGGAACAAATATTTTTGCGTAATTTTGTAATATAATGAGCAATTTAAACTTACAAGTCAATATAGATAAATCATCAGGCTTTTGTTTTGGTGTGGTTTACGCTATCGAAATGGCAGAAGATATCTTAGATAACGAAGGTTATTTATACTGTCTTGGTGATATTGTTCACAATGATGAAGAGGTAGAGCGCTTAACGAAACGCGGATTAAAAATCATTGATCATGACGTTTTGCAAAACTTACGCAATGAGAAAGTTCTAATCAGGGCGCATGGCGAGGCACCATCAACCTACCAATTGGCTCTAGAAAACAATCTTACGCTGATAGATGCATCTTGCCCTGTAGTGTTGAAATTGCAGAACAGAATCAAAAATTCTCACGATGATGATGAGCAAATTTTGATCTTTGGAAAACATGGCCACGCTGAAGTAATCGGCTTACAAGGCCAGACAGATGGAAAAGCCATCGTATTTCAGGATTTAGCAGAGCTGGATCATGTGGAATTGCCTGCTAAATTTACCCTGTACAGTCAGACCACAAAAAGTACAGATAAATTTTATCACATTAAAGATGAATTACTAAGTCGCGGTTATGAAGTGAAAGCGAATGATACCATTTGCAGACAGGTATCTAACCGTTACCAGGAATTAGAAAATTTCGTTGGTCATTACGACAAGATCATTTTCGTTTCAGGCAAAAAATCATCCAACGGAAAGGTTCTTTACGATGTATGTAAGAAGTTTAATGAACATTCATACTTCATTTCAAACGTCGAAGAATTGGATTTAAATTGGTTTACAGAAAATGATCAAGTCGGAATCTGTGGCGCAACTTCAACTCCAATGTGGCTAATGGAGAAAGTGAAAGTTGCCTTAGAAGAATTTTAATCCCGTCATCTTTTCTAACTTTCTTTAGCGTTAGCTGTTATCTGTATTGTAAACATTCAATATTGTTCATTTGAAAACAAATCACGCATATTTAGGAGTTCTGGTCGCGTTAGCTGTAATTGCATTATGGCTCACCTCACTTATTTTTCTCTTAGGTTGGAATTTCCAATGGAGTAATCCAATGGTTTACCTGATGATTTTTGTTCAAATGCACTTGTATACGGGCCTTTTTATTACCGCTCATGATTCCATGCATGGCACAATTTCTCCCAATAAAACAATCAATAATTTTATTGGCTACCTTTCCGTTTTCCTTTACGCGGGCTTTTTCTATAATAAATTATACGCGAAACACCATAAACACCATAGCCATGTGCACACAGAAGAGGATCCGGATTTTGCTCCTCATGGTTTTTGGAGATGGTATCTAAGCTTCATGCTCAACTATGTAACCATCATCCAGCTGGTAATCATGGCTGTTGCTTTCAACGTTTTGCAAATCTGGATTGAGCAAAAAAACCTGTTGCTTTTTTGGGTCTTGCCTTCACTTTTAAGCACCTTCCAATTGTTTTACTTTGGAACCTACTTGCCTCATAAAGGTGAGCATGAAAATGAATATCACTCTTCAACACTTCAGAAAAATCATTTATTGGCATTCTTTAGCTGTTATTTCTTTGGATATCATTTAGAACACCATCAGAAACCCGGTACACCATGGTGGCAATTGTACAAAACAAAAGCTTAGCTTTTTACCAAATCTTGATACTTGGTACTCACTACTTCGCACTAAAAACGCGATATTTGCGCGACGAAACATATTTTTATCAATGAGCAAAAAGGGAATTTTACTTGTAAATTTAGGAACACCTGATAGTCCGGAAACACCTGACGTTAGAAAATATCTTGATCAGTTTTTGATGGATGAGCGGGTGATTGATATTCCTAAATTTAACAGGACGTTATTGGTTAAAGGAATTATTGTCCCTTTCCGGAGTCCTAAAACTGCAAAATTGTATAAAGAAATCTGGAATGAAAACGGTTCTCCACTACTTTATTATAGCCGCTTGCAAGCTAAAATGTTGCAAGAGCGATTGGGCGATGAATACCATGTTGAGTTGGCAATGCGTTATCAGAGTCCATCCATCGCCACAGCGTTATCAAATCTAAAGGCGGGTTTGGTTGAAAGTATACAGGTTATTCCAATGTTTCCACAATATGCTTCTGCAAGTTCTGGTTCAGTAATGCAGCTGGTAATGGAATTGGTGAGTAAATGGCAAACAGTGCCACCCATCTCCTTTGTCAATTCCTTTCATGATAACGAACTGATGATTAAGGTTTTTGCAGAAAATGCCAGAAAACACAAGGTGGAAGACTTTGATCATGTACTTTTCAGCTTTCACGGATTACCTGAGCGCCAGCTTTTAAAATGTGATCATACCGGAAGCTACTGTTTAAAAACAGCAGATTGTTGCCAGACGCTAAATGATACCAATAAATTTTGTTACTCTGCCCAGGGCCATGATACTGCTAGATTAATTGCAAAAGAATTAAACTTAACAAGAGATCAATACACAGTTTGCTTTCAATCCCGCTTAGGAAAAGAACCATGGGTGCAACCTTATACCACAGATGTGTTGAAAAAGTTAGCAGGCGAAGGTAAAAAGCGATTATTGGTTTTTAGTCCTGCTTTCGTAGCCGATTGCCTGGAAACACTTTATGAAATTACCGTAGAATATCATGAAGAATTCAGGGAGCTTGGTGGCGAACACGTGCAGCTGGTGGAAAGTTTAAATGATAGTCCGGTATTTATTGAAGCCCTTGCTGGTATGATAAAATAATTTTAAATGGCAAATTTTATAATTTTAATGGGTGTTTCCGGAAGCGGCAAGACCGTTATCGGTAGAGCGCTTGCTCCAGCCATCCATGCCGAATTTATTGATGGCGACAATTTACATTCACAAAGAAATGTAGATAAAATGGCTGCCGGCATTCCATTAACCGATGCCGATAGGCAAGATTGGCTTGAATTAATTGCAAAGGTTGGGCATAAGCACGTAGCCGATGGAACAAGTTGCATCATTGCTTGCTCTGCGCTCAAGAAAGCCTATAGAGATTTACTTAGAAAAGAGAACGATACCATTCGCTTTGTATACCTGCAGGGAAGTTTCGAACTAATTTACGGGCGAATTTCTAAAAGATCTCATCAATACATGCCGTCTAGTTTGTTGGAAAGTCAATTTGAAACGTTAGAAGAGCCACAAAGTGATGAACCAGATGTTTTTGTTGTTTCAATCGATCAGGAAGTTCCTGAGATTGTTGCTGAAATTGCAAAGGCTAACCTTATTTCGTAATCATCGAAATAATCTGATCTGTAGCACCTTTATGATCCGCAACATATTTCTTTGCCGCTTTCGCAGCGATATTGTTACTTTTTAATAGCTCAAATGCTTCGACAAGTGCTTCTTCTGTACCAATGGGTTTGGCGGAACCTATTGCAATTAAGTCTTTCGCTTCCTGAAATTTATCATATTTAGTACCGAAGATGACTGGCAAACCAAAGGCAGCTGCCTCCAGGGTATTGTGAATTCCGGTTCCAAAGCCACCGCCGATATAAGCTACCTGGCCATATTGGTAAAGGGCCGATAACATGCCAATATTGTCAATAATCAACGTTTGGCTCGTCTCGTTTACCGTTTGCATACCAGAACTGAAATCCGAAAACCTTAAACTGCCAATCGGAAACAGCTTTTCGATACTTTCGATATGATCTTTATGGATTTCGTGAGGTGCTATGATCAATTTCCAGTCTGGATATTTTTCTGGCAATAACGAAAGCAGTTTTTCATCTTCAGGCCAGGTACTACCGCAAATCAGTACGGGCGAATTTCCTATAAATTTTTCAATTAAAGGTAACTTTCTTGGCGTTTGTGCATTTTCAAACACCCGATCAAAGCGCGTATCGCCATTAACGGTCACCTTGTTTATTCCTATAGATTTTAATAAAGCTTCGCTTTCCTCATTCTGGACAAAGAAGTAGGTAACGAAAGATAAAATATTACGATAAAAGCCACCATACCATTTAAAGAAAGCCTGGCTTGGCCTAAATATACCGGAAATTACATATAAAGGGATGTTACGTTCATGCAGTTCTTTAAAGTAATAATGCCAGAACTCATATTTAGTAAATATGGCCATTTCAGGGTTTATGGCTTCAATAAAGCGTTTGGCATTACTTTTAGTGTCTATAGGAAGGTAAAATACATCAGCCATAGCATAGTTCTTTCTGATTTCGTACCCTGACGGTGAAAAGAAAGTGACCACAATTTTTTTATCTGGATATTGATTTTTCAGTTTTTCTAAAACCGGTCTGCCTTGTTCAAATTCTCCTAAAGAGGCAAAGTGAAACCAGATGTGTTTTTGTGTAGCATCTATCCGCTTTGCAATGTGCTCGAAAATGCCGTTACGGCCGTTAACAAAAAGCTTAGCCTTCGGATTAAAGAGTGAAAATATTCTTATTATTAGGGAGTAAAACTGAATTCCTACGGTGTAAAGCAAAAGCATAAGTGTAATTTCATATCTTCGTGCCAAGATAAAACGAATATATTTAAAAAGCTTAAGAATATATGAAAATAGCCGTTATTGGTACCGGGTACGTAGGTTTGGTTACTGGAACTTGTTTAGCAGAAACTGGAAACGACGTAATCTGTGTAGATATAAATGAAAGTAAGGTAAAGAAAATGCAGAACGGCAAAGTGCCGATTTACGAACCAGGGTTAGACCTGCTTTTTCATAGAAACATAGCCCAGGGAAGATTAACTTTTACTACCAATCTTGCTGATGCCGTGAAAGATGCGCAAATCATCTTTATGGCGCTGCCAACACCTCCGGGAGGTGATGGGGCTGCAGATTTATCTTACATTCTTGGTGCATCAAAAGATATTTCCAAACTGATTACGGAATATAAAGTGATTGTAAACAAATCTACAGTGCCAGTTGGAACTGCGGATAAAGTTAAAGCTGTTTTTCTGGAAAATACATCAATTGAAGTAGATGTGGTTTCCAATCCTGAATTTTTAAGAGAAGGTGTGGCGGTTGATGATTTCATGAAGCCAGACCGAGTAGTATTAGGTACAAAAAGCGAGAAAGCTAAAAAACTGATGGCCGAACTTTATGGTCCCTATGTTCGACAAGGCAATCCGATTTTATTCATGGATGAGCGATCGTCTGAGTTGACTAAATATGCTGCAAATTCGTTCCTGGCTACAAAAATAACCTTCATGAATGAGGTGGCAAACCTTTGTGAACTGGTTGGAGCGGATGTAGATGCCGTAAGAAAGGGAATTGGATCCGACGACCGGATTGGAAAACGTTTCCTTTTTCCGGGTGTTGGCTACGGAGGTTCTTGTTTCCCGAAAGATGTTCAGGCATTGGTTAAATCTTCCGATGATTACGAATATGATTTTCAGATTTTGAAGTCTGTAATGGAAGTGAATGAGCGGCAGAAAACCATATTGGTAGATAAAGTGCTTAAATATTATAAAAATGATATTAAAGGAAAGCATTTTGCCCTTTGGGGATTAGCATTTAAGCCAGAAACAGATGATATTCGCGAAGCCCCAGCCTTATATATTATCAATTCCTTAATCGAAAATGGTGCTTCGGTAACTGTATTCGATCCTGAAGCTATGGAAAATGTAAAAGGTATTATTGGAGATCAGGTAAAATATGCGAAAAACCAGTACGAAGCACTGGAAAATGCCGATGCCTTATTAATCGCAACAGAATGGTCAGTATTCCGCAATCCGGATTTTGAAAAAATAGATAAGGTTTTAAAAAATAAAGTGATTTTCGATGGCCGGAATTTGTATGATTTGCAAAAAATGATCGATCTTGGCTATTATTATAATAGTATAGGAAGAAAATTATTAACCCCATAATTGCAGAATAGATACGGCAACCAAAGGGAAGATAATAAGAAAATAAATATGAGCGAAAGACAGGAAAAATCTCTATCGGGAGATTCAGGGTTTCGAAAAAGAATTTTGATTACAGGTGCTGCCGGGTTTTTAGGCTCTCACCTTTGTGATCGTTTTGTAAAGGAGAATTATCACGTTATCGGAATGGATAACCTGATTACCGGAGATATAGCAAACATCGAGCACCTCTTTAAATTGGAGAACTTCGAGTTTTACAATCATGATGTTTCCAAATTTGTTCACATTCCTGGGAAACTGGACTATATCCTTCATTTTGCCTCTCCGGCGAGCCCGATTGATTACTTGAAAATTCCAATTCAGACTTTGAAAGTAGGATCATTAGGTACTCATAATCTTCTGGGTTTAGCCAGGAATAAGGGTGCAAGGATGCTGATTGCTTCCACATCCGAAGTTTATGGCGATCCAAATGTAAATCCGCAACCAGAAGAATATTGGGGTAATGTAAATCCCGTTGGTCCCCGTGGCGTTTATGATGAGGCCAAGCGTTTTCAGGAAGCCATCACCATGGCCTATCATACTTTTCATGGTGTAGAAACCAGGATTGTTAGAATCTTCAATACCTATGGGCCAAGAATGCGACTTAACGATGGCCGCGTTTTACCCGCTTTTATCGGTCAGGCATTAAGGGGTGAAGATTTAACCGTATTTGGAGATGGAAGTCAAACACGTTCCTTTTGTTATGTAGATGATTTAATCGAAGGGATTTTCCGTTTGCTGATGAGCGATTATGCGCAACCGGTTAATGTTGGTAATCCAGATGAGATCACGATTAAGCAATTTTGCGAGGAGATCATCAAACTTACCGGCACCTCACAAAAAATCGTCTATAAAGAACTTCCTCAGGATGATCCAAAACAAAGACGGCCAGATATTACTAAAGCCCGGGAAATTCTGGGTTGGGAGCCGAAAGTAGGCAGAGCAGAAGGGTTGAGAATTACTTATGAATATTTCAAATCCTTGCCAGCAGCAGCTTTAGAAAAAATAGATCATAAAGATTTTACTACATTTAACCGTTAAGATGTCAAAAATATTAGTTACCGGCGGAACTGGATATATAGGTTCTCATACCGTTGTAGAGTTGCATAATGCAGGTTATGAGGTTGTTATAGTAGATAACCTTTCCAATTCAAATATCAAAATTTTAACTCAGCTACATGCCATTACAGGCAAGTGGTTTGATTTCCAGGAGATAGATCTTCAGGATGAAAATGCATTGAAAGAATTTGCAGCGGCTCAGGAAGATGTTACTGGCATTATTCATTTTGCAGCATCAAAAGCCGTAGGTGAATCCGTTGAAAAGCCTTTGAAATATTATAAAAATAATTTCTTTGGCCTGATTAACCTTTTAACATCATTCAACCGGAAAATAGACTTTGTATTTTCTTCGTCATGCACCGTTTACGGGCAACCAGATAGTTTGCCAGTTACCGAGGCGGCGCCTGTAAAAAAGGCAGAATCTCCATATGGCAATACCAAGCAGGTTGCAGAAGAAATCTTGGTAGAGACTGCCGCTGTAACTCCAGAGTTAAATGTAATTGCATTGCGTTATTTTAATCCGGTAGGAGCACATGAAACCGCCTTAATCGGTGAGTTGCCAAACGGCGTTCCGGCAAATCTTGTTCCTTTTATTACCCAGTCTGCTATTGGAAAACGCGGTCCGATTACCGTTTATGGTAACGATTACGATACACCTGATGGTTCAGCTATCCGTGATTATATTCACGTAGTGGATTTAGCGAAAGCACACGTGGCTGCCATAAAGAAAATGGAGAAAAATGAGGGCAAATCCAATTATGATGTTTTCAATATCGGAACCGGAAAAGGATCTTCGGTTTTGGAAATCATTTCTGCCTTTGAAAATGTTAACGGAGAAAAACTTAATTACAACCTTGGTCCACGCAGAGCTGGAGATATTGTTCAGATTTACGGCGACGTAACCAAATCTAATGAGGAATTGGGCTGGAAAGCTTCGCTTGATGTTAATGAGATGATGCGATCGGCCTGGGAATGGGAAAAATACATTAAGGCAAACCCTTTTTAGATGAAGCTATCTGAGCACAAAGATTTAAAAAATGCAATAACAGATCTACCCGTAAAGGAAAAAGACAGGCTGTTATTGCGTTTGATTGCAAAAGACAAAGTGCTTACCGAACATCTTCATTATAAATTATTAGAGGATGAAACCGATCTGGATAACAGAAAGGAACAGATTAGGGCTGATGTAGAAGAACAAGTCATCGATTTAAAAAAACTTAATGCAAAAGAAGCATTAGTGAAAGTTCGGAAGATGATTACGGCAGTAAATCATTTTTATAAGGTAACCAAAGACCCTATTGGTGAAGTTGAATTAAAGATTTTTATCTTAAATATGATTCCCTTCGATTATAAAAGATCAACGCTTGGTTATAGAGATTATATGATTTTATTCTCAACCTTCTATTTAAAAACAGTTGCTGTAACCCTAAACAAATACAAAAAATTGCATGAAGATTTACAATTCGATTTGAGTGAAGATTTGAATAATTTACTCGCTAAAATCTATTCCTCAAAACTGGCTTCATCAGCAGAAGCATCAAATCTTCCAAAAGAACTAAATTAAGAACTATTGCCATGTTCGGATTATTTAAGAAAAATAGAATAGTACCCGAATTTAATTTCTCCACTATTGGAGTAGATATGCATTCGCATATTATTCCAGGAATAGATGATGGAGCGCAAACTTTGAATGATTCTATTCAATTGGCAAAACGTTTTAAAGCCCTGGGATTTAAAAAGCTAATTGCTACGCCTCACATTATGGCCGATTATTTCAGGAATACCCCTGATACGATTAACAGAGGACTTGATCTTTTGAGGAAAGGCCTTAGCGATATTCAACTGGACCTGGAGGTAGATGCTGCCGCTGAATATTATCTGGATGAAACGCTAGAGAAGAAAGTGAGGCAAAAGGAAGTTTTAACGTTCGGGAAAGAATATTTACTCTTTGAACTTTCCTATATCAATGCACCGCCAAATCTTTTTGATTTTATTAAGATTATCCAAGATGCAGGATTTCAGCCAGTATTAGCACATCCGGAACGATACCCGTATTTCTATAATTCTATAGAAAGTTTACATCAGATCAGGGAAACAGGTTGTTTGCTTCAAATGAATTCGATTGCTTTAACTGGCTACTATGGTTCTGGTGCCAAAAGAGCAGCAGAAGAGATGGTAGAATACCATCTTGTTGATTTCATTGGAAGTGATATGCATCATCTAAAACATGCCGCTGCGCTGGAAGAAAGCCTGTATACGCCGCTCATGCAGCAATTATTAAGTCAGCATCAGTTAAATAATGTCTTTATCTAAGTTCTATTAGGTAGTTTCTAAACGATAGCCATTATTCATACCTTAAAGCTTCTACCGGATCTAACCTAGATGCTTTTTTAGCTGGATAATACCCGGAAAGAATTCCTACACCTACGCAGAGTACAAAACCACCTAAAATAAAAGCCCAGGGAATGAGGAATGCGCCACCCATGGCAAGTGATATAATATTGCCTAAAACAATTCCTAAAAATATCCCCAATGCACCACCCATTAAACAAATTACTACAGCTTCAATAAGAAACTGTCTGCGAATCACTTTTGGGTTGGCACCAATGGCCTTTCTAATTCCAATTTCTCGCGTTCTCTCCGTTACCGAAACCAGCATAATGTTCATTAAACCAATCGATGCACCAATTAAGGTGATAATTCCAATTGCAATCCCGCCTACAGCAACAAAGGCCAGGTTTTCAAATAACGTTTGTGCAATGGCATCACTTTTAGTAATCTCAAAATTATTAGTATCGTGCACCTTAACCTTTCGGATATTTCTAAATAATGCAGTCGATTCTCCAATTACATTTTCCTGATTATTATTATCTGATACCATAACCGTAATGGTGTAAGATGGATTGGCATTTGCATTGATTTGTTTTGCTTTTAATAGCGGCACATAAACGGCTCTATCACCACTAAACCCCATACTTGATCCTTTTTTCTCTAGAACACCAACGATTTTAAAGCGATTGTTTCCTACATTAATCAACTTATCCATCGGGTCGGCATCTTTAAAAAGTCTCGTTACCACCTCACCACCTACAATACAAACGTTACTGCCAAGCTTTACCTCTGAGGCACCGAAGTTTCTTCCTTCAGAAAGATTTAAGCCTTGGGATGCCAGGCCATTCTCATCAATACCTTGTACGTTTATATTGGGATTGGTTTTAAGATTACCATATTTAACAGTAGAACCACCACTGGCCATCACACTTACGGCAACAGTTGCTGGCGCATTTAAACTGTCTTTAAATTTAATGGCATCTTCATAACGAATGGCTTTAAAAGGTTTTGGGCGTTTACCGTTTCCAATTCTGATGCCTGTACCGCGGTTCCTAATGGTAAATGAATTGGCACCCATACTGCTAAAAGCATCGGTCATACTTTTTTTTACCGCATCAAGAGTAGTCAGAATTCCAACCAGGGCCATTAATCCGATAGCGATAATCAAGGCCGTAAGCATGGTACGCAAGCGGTTTCCCTTAATAGATTCCAACGCCAGTCTGATGTTTTCTCTGTAATTCATTATTGCGGTATCGAGTGTTAAGTATCAAGAATTGGCATGAAAGCCTGAATCTTTCGCCGTAAACCCCTATTGTAAAAATAAAAAAAGTCCCGACGTTTAGACATCGGGACTATACTTTATGTTACAATAATATTTTTTTTATGCAGAGAAGCTGGTTCCGCAACCACAGGTACTGGTTGCATTAGGATTTACAAAAGTAAAACCACGTGAGTTTAATCCATCCTGCCAGTCGATCATCATGCCCATTAAGTACATTTGATGTGCTTTGTTCATGAAAACCTTAATGCCATCAATAAAAAATTCCTGATCGCCTTCTTTTCTTTGATCGAAACCTAAAATATAATTCATTCCTGCGCAACCACCGCCTTCAACGCCAACGCGTAAACCATAATCCTCACCAATCTCCTGCTGATCCTTTAATTTATATAGTTCTTTAGATGCTCCTTCAGAGAAAGTAACCGGTGCAAATGTTGTATCAACTGTTGTGCTCATATCTATTTAAATTTATCTATTACAAATATAAATAATAATGCACATTTTTGCTTTCAACGGTCAGAGAAAATTACCGTATTTAAACAATACCTATGAACATTCAACAAATTTTAACTGACGTAGTTATATTATTTGCAGGCATTTTTACAGCTTTAATGGGTGTCTATTACCTTTTAAAAAATGATATTCAGCGATTTTTCAACCTAAAAGAAATTGAGTTAAACAAAGAAAGCAGGGCACATCTTTTACCTTTGCGTTTACAGGCCCATGAAAGATTGATTATTTTTACAGATCGCATTAACCCGGCAAATTTATTGGTTCGTTTGCATCAGCAAGGTATCGAAATTTCAACGCTTCAGGCTGGTATCTTGAATGAAGTAAAATCTGAATATCAACACAACATTACACAACAATTGTATGTCGATAGTATCACCTGGAATGTTGTTCGCAAATTAAAGGATGATACCATCGCAATGATTAATAATGCGGTTAGTGGCTTGCCTGCAGATGCAAACGGAATAGAATTAAGTAAAGCTATTTTAACACACATGGCCAGCATCGACGAAAATCCTTATGATTTAACCATTGAATTGATAAAAAAGGATATTCAGCAATTGTTTTAGTAAAGACGTTAGGTCTGGAGATTTTTAGAAGAGGTTAGGGGTTTAGAACTGGTTAGAAGGTTAGATGGCTTGAGTAGCGCAAATAGCTTGGTGCAGTGTTAGGCATAAAGAATAAAGTTATGCGTAATGTTGTAATTTGGTTATCATCGATATGGTTATGATCACATCAAACCCTTTAGTTAATTTTCTTATCTATTAATTTCTAAAATCCTGAAAAGACCAACTAAATGGACTAAACCCCTAACCATCTAAACTGCTAACCATTTATACCTAACCAACTAACCCAATTTCCCATGAAACATACTACTACATCAGGGATTGAAATTAAAGAACTTTATACATCCGCAAAGCCACTTGAGGAAAAGCCAGGTGAGTTTCCCTTTACCCGGGGGATTCAAAAAGACATGTATCGTGGCCGTTTATGGACCATGCGGCAGTATGCAGGCTTTTCCACTGCAGAAGAATCTAATAAGCGATACCATTATTTATTGGCTCAGGGAACTACGGGGTTATCCGTAGCTTTTGATTTACCAACCCAAATTGGCTATGATTCTGACCATGAAATGGCAGACGGAGAGGTAGGAAAAGTTGGCGTTGCAATTGATTCATTAAAGGATATTGAAATACTTTTTGATGGGATACAATTGAAAGACATCACCACTTCAATGACCATTAACGCAACTGCATCTATTTTACTAGCCATGTATATCGCGCTGGCTAAAAAACAGGGCGCAGATCTGAAGCAGATTTCAGGAACCATTCAGAACGATATCCTTAAAGAATACGCAGCGAGGGGAACGTATATCTATCCACCTAAACCTTCGATGCGGTTAATTACAGATATTTTCGAATTTTGTAGCCAGGAAGTGCCCAAGTGGAATACGATATCTATTTCTGGTTATCATATTCGCGAAGCAGGTTCAAGTGCAGTACAGGAGCTTGCCTTCACTTTGGCAAATGGAAAAACCTATCTGAAAGCGGCAATAGATAAAGGTCTGGATATTAATGTATTTGCTAAACGACTTTCGTTTTTCTTTAATTGTCACAACAACTTTTTTGAAGAGATTGCCAAATTTCGTGCAGCACGCAGAATGTGGGCGAAAATTACAAAAGAACTCGGAGCATCAGATGAAAAAGCACAGATGCTTCGCTTTCATACGCAAACAGGCGGGTCTACACTAACTGCACAACAACCACTTAATAATGTAATCAGGGTAACAAATCAAGCGATGGCTGCCGTTTTAGGAGGTACACAATCGCTTCATACCAATGGTTATGATGAAGCACTTTCTTTACCAACAGAAGCTGCTGCGAAAATCGCTTTGCGTACTCAGCAAATTATTGGGTTTGAAAGTGGTGTAACGGATACTGTGGACCCTTTGGCAGGCTCCTTTTTTGTAGAGAACCTTACAGATGAGGTAGAGGCTGCGGCCTGGCTATATATAGATAAAATAGATGCCATGGGTGGATCGGTTAATGCCATCGAAAGTGATTATATGCAAAATGAAATTGCAAATTCGGCTTATCAATATCAAAAAGAGATAGAGACTGGAGCGCGTGTTTCTGTAGGGGTAAATAAGTTTACCCAGCAAGAGGAAGGGATTACAGAAGTTTTTAACATCGATGACTCTATTCGAAAACTTCAGACAGATAAATTGGTGCAGTTAAAAGGTACTCGGGATAACATCGCTGTTCAAAATGCGTTAAATTTATTGGAAGATGCAGCCAAAGGAACTGAAAATTTAATGCCGCTCATCATAGACGCGGTTGAAAAGTACGCAACCTTGGGAGAAATTTCTGATGTGATGCGTAAAATATTTGGTGAATACCGATAGAAAAGCTTGTTCATTCACTAACTGAAAAGTAATATTTTGAGGTGTATTTGGGTGATATTTTAGGAAGTGAAAATGAACAGAAAAGATTAATATTTTGAGTGCTTTGATAATCAGTTGATTGGGTTATTCGAAAGAATAAAACTACAAATAGTCCTAAAACTGAAAGAAAAATGGCCTGGCATTTGCGCGTTGAAATTGGTTTAATCTGGAATGGATTATTAAATTGTTTGAGATTAAAATGTGGATAAACGATGTTAGTAAATAGTTATCAACATAAAAAATTGAGGTTAACTATGCTACGGTATTACCTGTCAGTAGGTTACGAATTATTTGAAATTTTTGTTTAAAATGTTGATAATTTTGTCAATATTCGTAATCCCTAAACGGACCATCCAGTATTGTCCCAATGGCTCTGGAAATCAATAAATTATAGAAATCGCAATGGAAAAAACTTGTACAGAAGTGTGGAAGAACTGTCTTCAAATCATTAAGGATAACATCCCGACCCAAAGTTTCAAAACTTGGTTCGAGCCTATCACAGCCCTTAAGTTAGAAGGTAAGGTTTTAACCATACAAGTGCCAAGTTTGTTCTTTTACGAATGGCTTGAAGAACACTACGTAGGCTTGCTACGTAAGACAGTAAAAAAACAACTTGGAGAGGACGGCAGGTTGGAATATAACATCGTTGTTGACAAATCGTCAAATAGCGGTAATCCTTATACCACAAACATGCCCTCAAATGGAAATGGAGCAGAGGCTAAAGTACAGTCAATGCCGATTCCCGTTTCAATCAATAAGGACATTAAAAATCCTTTTATTATTCCTGGATTAAAAAAATTAAACGTTGATCCACAGTTAAATGCTAATTACACTTTTGAGAACTACATAGAGGGAGACTGCAACCGTTTAGCCCGCTCTGCAGGTTATGCTGTGGCTGCTAAACCAGGTGGTACATCATTTAACCCTTTAATGATTTACGGCGGAGTAGGTTTGGGTAAAACGCACCTTGCACAGGCAATAGGTAACGAGATTAAACGTAGCATGCCAGATAAACTGGTAATCTATGTAAGCTGTGAAAAGTTCTGCCAGCAATTTGTAGACTCTTTGAAAAACAACACCATTAACGATTTCGTTAATTTTTATCAGGCAATGGATGTAATCATTATGGATGATGTACATAACTTTGCCGGCAAAGAGAAAACTCAGGATATTTTCTTCCATATTTTTAATCATTTGCACCAATCAGGTAAACAAGTTATTTTAACATCTGATAAAGCGCCGAAAGACTTGGCTGGTTTAGAAGAACGTTTATTAAGTCGTTTTAAATGGGGTTTATCTGCAGACCTACAAATTCCTGATTTGGAAACGCGTATTGCCATCTTAAGAAAGAAAATGTATGCAGATGGTATTGAATTACCAGGCGAAGTTGTGGAATACGTTGCGCACAATATTGATAATAATGTTCGTGAGTTAGAAGGTGCGATGGTTTCATTACTTGCGCAAGCTACCTTAAATAAGAAAGAGATCGATTTAGCGTTAGCTAAGCAGATGTTGAAGAATTTTATCAAAAATACAACGAAAGAAATTTCGATGGAATACATTCAGAAACTGGTGTGTGAGTATTTCGAAGTACCGGTTGATATGGTTAAATCTCAAACCCGTAAACGCGAAATTGTACAAGCCCGTCAAATCTCAATGTATTTGTCTAAAAGCCATACCAAGTCATCATTAAAAACAATTGGTGCTTTCTTTGGTGGCCGTGACCATAGTACTGTAATTTATGCTTGCCAAACAGTAGAAGATTTAATCGATACAGATAAAAAATTCAAAGCTTACGTGCACGACATTCAGAAAAAATTAAAAATGAGTTAGACTGTATTTATGTAAGTCTAATTAATATATTGTAACGTAAAAAGTCCTGATTCTCATCAGGACTTTTTACGTTTATATACAAGAAGCTTATAATTAGCTACAAGCCCATTTTTTCCAGCTCTGCCAGCCCATAGTGTAGCGCAGAAACGTGAATGCATTGAGCAATCTGATTTTCTTTGAGTAATTGTTTCACCTCTGCTATAGAATATTCTTCAACATTCAAGATTTCGTGTTCATCTAAATGTTGCTCATGTGTTTTAATGCCGCCAGTTAAAACGTAGGTAAAAGTTTTATTATTCGAGGTGGCAGGATTTGGATAAAGTTCGGCTACGAGTTTGCAGGTTTTGAAGGTATATCCTGTTTCTTCAAGCAATTCTCTTTTCACCCCAGCTTCCGGACCTTCATCCCCATCAATTACACCACCCGGAACCTCCAGCGAGACAATATCTGCTGCATGGCGATATTGGCGGACCATAATAATTTTTCCTTCTTCGGTTAGTGCGACTGCTGTAGCCCAGTTTGGATATTCCAAAACAAAATAATCATCTTTAATTATTCCGCCAGGAAGTTTTACTTCATCCACTCTTAAGGTAGCCCATTTCTCTCTCACTAAATATTTAGAAGCAAGTTTTTGCCACTTTTCTATAATCATGTTCTTATTCTTGAAATCTAATTACCATTTACTATTACCGCTAAAGATACTGCTGTATGGTTTTTTGTCGATGTAAGTTTACTAAATGCACTATCTTATGTTTATCTGCTAAAAATTGATAAACAAGATTAAGTTTTGGTGCAACTGATTTGTTTTTTTCTGCACTGGTACCAAGCTCATAATATAGAAATTCGCTTAGAGAGTCCAGTTTTTCGGGAGGTAGATTGCTTTGCTCAAGCCAACTATCAAAACTAGTAAGGTCATTGCTTTCTAAAAGATGAACAGGTAAAGAGAAACTTTTTTCCATCGTTTCATCGAAGATAATTTGCGCATCTTCCAGCTTTCCTTCTAATTTCAAACCCATAATTCGCGCCAAAACTTCTGCTAGTTTCTGAATCTCAGCTGTGATCAAATCTTTCCTATACATTTCTTGTAATGTTATATTTTAAAATGTTGAGTGATTGTTTACTTCAAAAAAAGATTTGATAAACAATAGACTATAATGCCAAGGATAGATGCTATCCAAAACGACAACGTCAAACGAAGAATGCCGATCGACAACTCTTCTTTTACCAGCTTCCGCTAGATCCGCCACCACCGAAACTTCCGCCTCCGAAACCGCCAAATCCACCGCCGCCGGAAGAACCTCCGCCTCCCCAGCCACTATTTCCTCCACGGCCACCACCGCTTCCGAAAAGCATGCCCCAGAATAATGCATTTGATGCACCACGACCACCAATTACACTATTGCCACCACCACCGCCGCCTTTGCGCATCACGATAATGATGACCACAACGATTAGGATCACGATGAAGATACTGCCAAATCCTCCTTTTTTAGAAGAAGATGCCTTTGGTCCATCGCTTTTGTATTCGCCTTTGGTGTATTTAATAATGGATGTGGTACCTGCATCTAAACCGGCATAATAGTTTCCTGCCTTGAAATTAGGTTTGATATCGTTGTCTATAATCCTTTTAGCATAAATATCAGGTAGTGCACCCTCAAGGCCGTAACCGGTTTGGATAGAAATTTTTCTATCGCCAACAGCCACAACGATCATTATACCATTGTTTTTGCCTTGTTGACCTACACCCCATTTTCGGCCTAATTCTACAGCATATTCATTAATGTCGTAATCACCAACTGATTTTAGTATAGCAATGGCGATTTGTGTGGAGGATGAATCATTGAACGTGACCAGCTTTGTTTCCAAAGCCTGTTTTTGATCAGCAGACAAAACATTCGCGTAGTCACTAACCAAAGTGGTAGGCTTAGCAGGAAAATCTTGGGCAAAACCAAAAGTAAATAAGCAACTGAGTAGCGAAAAAAGGAATAATTTTTTCATTGTTTATTTATTTTCAGGTTTATCCATAAATACGATTTCATTCGGCAATTCATTGATGTCTCCTTTTTGAGGAGGAAAGAACAAGGCTAATTTTTCACCAGCAAGCGCCACGCCGGCAATAATTCCATCTGCTAAATTACCTTTCGCAAAATGAGCCGTCATGGCAATTTTTGTAGTTTCCCAAAAATCAGGAGGTACTACGCGGTTTATTCCCGAATCGCCTATAATAGCAAATTTATGATCTGCATGAGCAAGATAAATGAGTACACCATTCCTTAGGGAAGTTTTATCCATATTAAGTTTCGAAAAATAATCCGTTGCTTTTTGATAAGGATCACCTTCGCAATGTTTGTCAATAGCAATTCTGAGCTCTCCAGAAGTTGCTTTTTCTGCATCTGAAATTGCCTGGGCTATTTTATCTTGTTCAATATCTGAAAATAACGACATGATTGTGTTTTAGTTGAAGTAAAAAGGGTAGTGTTAGTTTATCGCTAGATTAAACACACACTACCCTTAAATGTTATGATTGGGAAATTAGAATTCTACCTTTGGTGCGTCTTTTGCACTGGCATCAGCCTCAAAGTATCCTTTTGGTTTAAAACCAAACATTCCTGAAGTTAAGTTGGTAGGAAATGATCTGATCTTTCCATTATATGCCTGAACAGCATCATTAAAATCTTTGCGGGCAACAGTAATTCTATTTTCTGTACTTTCCAATTGAGCAGATAAGTCGCTAAATTGTTGAGTAGCCCTTAATTCTGGATAAGCCTCAGTAATTGATAATAATTTACCCAAAGCCTGACTTAGCTGTCCTTGTGCCGCTTGGTATTTCTGAATATTTTCTGGCGTTAAATCATCCGCGTTAACGGTCATCTGTGTAGCTTTTGCACGGGCTTCAGTTACGGCAGTTAACGTTCCTTGCTCAAATTTGGCCGCACCTTTAACTGTGTTAACCAGGTTTGGAATTAAATCTGCTCTTCTTTGATATTGGGTTTGAACCGTTCCCCACTTTGATTTTACGTTCTCATCAAGTTTAACCATGCTGTTATATCCGCATGAGCTCAAAGAGGTAACTGCAATTACAGCAGCTAAAATTCCGAATACTAATCTTTTCATTTTTATGGTTTTTGTCTTATGTTGTCAAACTGATAATATTTCAATTTAATTATCAGATCACAAAATCCGTTCCTATGTTACAATTTAGACTAAAAACTGACAACTTGTATGCGAATTATGCCGCATTTGCATTAATTATCCGTTTCTCTTCACTTTTAGGCAGGTAGTGGGAGTAATCTATTTTGTGAAAACTTTAATGTAGGAAGTAAATATGATGCGAAATGGCCTAATTATTATAAAAGTGAGTATAAATTTATTTGCGTTTAATCTTTCATTATCTATCGGCAGATCATAAGGTAGTCATCGAACTAACGTAGTTGTCTAATATTAGATTTTCTATTTATCTTTGTGATCATTCAGGATAAAAACCTGACTCATTTTATGCAAAAAGATATCGAAATTACGTTGCTCCCACATCAGGTAGAGCATTTTGATGTAATCAAAACTAAACTTGCCGAAACTTTGAAATTAGATGAAAGCCGAATAAATGCTTTCGATATTTTAAAGCGATCTATTGATGCAAGATCCCGGAAGGTTATCTTCAGACTGCAAGTAAAAGTTTTTGTAGACGAAATTCCTGTTCCGGAGATCAATACGGTCAATTATCCAAATGTAAGTGAAGCCAAGCCTGTTATTATTGTTGGCGCTGGCCCGGCGGGGTTATTTGCCGCTTTACGGTGTATAGAAAATGGTTTGAAGCCGATTATTATCGAACGCGGCAAAGATGTGAAGCAACGCAGAAGGGATTTAGCTGCTATAAATAAGCAAGGTGTTGTAAATACAGAATCAAATTATTGCTACGGAGAGGGGGGAGCCGGAACCTACTCAGACGGAAAGTTATATACCCGCTCTAACAAAAGGGGCGATATCAATAAGGTGCTTCAGGCTTTTGTAGATCATGGGGCAGAAAAAGATATTTTAATTGATGCCCGTCCACATATCGGTACAAATAAATTGCCTCATATTATTACCGCCATTAAAGATACGATCCTGAATGCAGGTGGCGAAGTAATGTTCGATAGTCAAATGACTGATATTCTAATTGAATTTGGGAAAGTAAAAGGCATAGAGATTAATTTTGAAGAAACATTATTAGCAGACCATGTTATCCTAGCAACTGGTCATTCCGCCAGAGATGTATATGAATTGTTGAATAGAAAGAACATATTGATTGAAGCAAAGCCATTTGCATTGGGCGTGAGGATTGAACATCCGCAGGAAATCATAGATGCGGCTCAGTACCATTGCGATACGAGATCTGAATTTCTCCCTCCGGCTTACTATAGTTTGGTTGAGCAGGTAGGATCTCGTGGCGTATTTTCATTTTGCATGTGTCCGGGAGGGATTATTGCTCCATGCGCAACTGGCGATAATGAAATTGTGGTCAATGGTTGGTCTCCTTCTAAAAGGAATAACCCATTTGCCAATTCAGGTACAGTTGTACAGGTTACTTTAAACGATGTTCAGGGGTACGATCCCTTAAGAATGCTAAATTTTCAGTCTGAAATTGAGAAACTTGCTTTTGAAGCTGGCGGAGGAAATTTAGTTGCTCCGGCACAACGAATGATGGATTTTGTTCACAATAAACTTTCAATTGATCTTCCAAAAAATTCTTACCTTCCTGGAACGAAAAGTGTAATGCTGGATAATATTTTACCAGGTTTTGTTTCAGAAAGTTTAAGGGCTGCATTACCCATTTTTGGCAAAAAGATAAAAGGTTATTATACAAATGAAGCGATCTTGGTAGGGGTGGAAAGCAGAACATCATCACCTGTTCGTATTCCAAGAGATAAGGAAAGTTATCAGCATCCTCAAATAAAAGGATTATACCCGTGCGCAGAGGGGGCAGGCTATGCAGGTGGAATCATTTCAGCCGCTATAGATGGAATCAATTGTGCAAATGCCATCTTAGCAACAGTATAAAACTTTCTACATTGAACATTGTTGTTTGAATATGTTTGATATAACGAATGAAATTCGGAAAGCTTTTAATGGAGATGCATGGCATGGTAACCATGTAATGCAGATATTAAATAATGTTAAACCTGAAAACGCATTTAGCTTTTTAATTCCGGATGCGCATTCCATTGCAGAAATATCGCTTCACCTAACTGCCTGGACGGAAGAAGTTACCTCACGCCTAACGGGAAATTTAGCTGATCAGCCTGCCATGGGCGATTGGCCACCAGCTGAAGATAAAACACCGCAGGCTTGGGAAAGAATAATTTTCGACTTCAAAGTTGCAAATGAAGAATTGATTAGATATTGTGAATCTATCGAGGCTAACCAGTGGGACGATGAAGTTAATGAGGCGCCAAATGTTATTTCTGGAAAGTCAATTACCAAGCGAGAACTTTTAAGCGGATTGGCACAGCATCATGCTTACCATGCAGGTCAAATCGCATTGTTATCTAAGTTTTAAACTGATCTAAAAGTATAAACATGAAAAAAACACTAATCATTGGCGCGTCTCCAGATCCATCAAGGTACTCTTACAAAGCTGCGCACATGCTCACACGTTTCAATCATGAAATTATTAATGTAGGTATTAAGAAAGGGGAGGTTGCTGGTATTCAAATCGAAAAGCCTGACGAAATTCATCATGACGTAGATACAATAACCTTATATATAGGTCCTGCCCTACAGCCTCAGTATCATGATTATATTTTGGCAACTAAACCTAAACGAGTTATTTTTAATCCGGGTACAGAAAACTATGAATTAGAAAAGCTTTTGGATCAGCATGATATTGAACCTGTAGAAGCTTGTACTTTGGTATTGTTGAGTACGGGCCAGTACTAATAGGTTATTATTCATATCATTTCAAAGTTGGCTTGCTGAACTTGAATTCTTCTTTATAATTCAGTTCTATATTAAATGCGCTACTAGATTCTCAACTAATTCGTTTGTTTGGAAATGGGTATAGAGTCTAATTGTAGTTACTACGCCTCTATTATATACCTATAACGCTTATTTACTAGCCTGCACACCTAAAGAAAAAGTTTGATGAGTAAGCGATTTCTTTAACTCCTCGCGCTAACCAATATTACTCTTCATCCCGCGCAAACACCGATTTTTCCAAAATGTTTTTTCTTTTTTAAATTTTTTCCTGATGATTTCCAGCGGCTTACGGTTTGGCATAAACTTTAGCGGCGTTAGCGTTTGCGGAGATTGCTTTTTTTGCTACCTTTGCATCCCGCTTCGGAGGAAACGGATGTGCTGAAAAGCCGGTTAATGATGTGGTGAGGAGGATATAGTGGCAGAATTTATTTCAAATAAAAGCTGCGGGTTTAGATAAAATCATTACCTTTGCATCCCGCTTCGGAAAGAAACGGGGCGCTGATGAAAGTTAGCGATATTGAAAAGCAAATGAGGAATAACAACAGAAAAATAAATTAACATTTATTTGGAAGTTGCAAAAAGATTCCTACCTTTGCACTCCCAACCGAAAGGAAGGGGAAATGAAGTCAAGTGGCGGATGTCATGGAGACTGGAAAATAAAAGATTGAAACGGGTAGAAAACACAGGCTGGATGAATAAGACCGGCCGAAACCAAATCCTGAAGATATATAGAAAAGGCGGCCGTGAGGTTTAAAGCCTGATAAGTTCTTAAAAGAGATGTCAATGTAGCGAAAGCGGGTTTAATGAAGTACTGATCGAAGTACATGATTAAGGAGCTTTATTT
>Ga0308159_1000510_pt1 | contig 87189 bp, 93 predicted proteins | sample PhyCR1_FD_201040 | JGI IMG/M metagenome (GOLD analysis project Ga0308159, IMG submission 201040) | Phyllosphere microbial communities from UC Gill Tract Community Farm, Albany, California, United States - DLSLC.R1 | ecosystem: Host-associated > Plants > Phyllosphere > Unclassified | place: USA...
GCGGCATTACGCCGCCCTGGGTTGCTTCGCTTCGCTCGCAATGACGAAGGGTGTGGCGGTGGGCACCCCGCCCGCCCCTCAATTCTTCGGAAACAGTGCCAGCAACGCGCCCAGCCGGTCATGTACCTCGCGCGCCTGCGCCGGGTCGCTGTGGCCGATGCGCACGACCGTCAGCAATTGCCCGGGCGAGCCGATCACGAACTGCCCATAGTCCCCCAGGCACGCAAAGACGTCCTTTTCCGCCGCGCCGGGCCAAAGGCGGGCGCCGTCGCTCGCCTCCCCGCGATTGAGCCACACGCCGGCACCATAGCCCGGCTCGCGCGGGCTTGGTTCCAGCATGAACTGCATCCAGCGGCGCGGCAGGATCTGCGCGCCGCCGACCGAGCCGGTGTGGCGGATGAACTCGCCCAGATTGCCCCAGTCGCGCGCGGTCATGGCGATCATGCCGGAGCCGATCATCGTCCCCGCCCGGTCGTACCCGACGATCGCCGAGCCCAGTCCGATCGGCTGCAGCACGCGGTTGCGCAAGTAGTCGCTCACCGCCGCCCGGCGCCGCAGCGCATCGTGGTCCGGCGAGAGCACCCGCGCGGCAAGGTCCGAAAGGATCACCGCACTGGCCGAGGAATGCACGAAGATCTTGCCCGCAGGCGCCTCGAGCGGCTGCGCCTCGGCGTAGGAGGCCATATCGTCGCGGCCATCGAGGAACAGCATGCGCATGCGGTCCGATTCGTCCTCGATGCGGCCGGTCCCCGCGCTGGTCGTCTCGACGTGGCGCAGGCCCGAGCGCATCTGCAGGAGCTGGCGCAAGGTGATGACGCCGCGCGGGTCGCCGGGTCGCTGCCATTCGGGCACAGGGGCCGATTCGTTGAGGCGCAGGCGGCCGTCGCTGACCAGTTGGCCGATCATCAGCGCGGTCACGCACTGACCAGCCGACCAGCCGGGAAGGCGCGAATCGGGCTTAGCGCCCTCGCCGTAGCGCTCGACCACGACCGAGCCGCGCTTGAGAATGACGAGGGCGTCGGTTTTGCCGACGGCTTCGTCGTCGAACAGGCGGTCGATGGTCCGGCCCAGCGATTCGCGCGGGGCGCCGCCGGAATCCTTGATCGCGGCGAGCGATTCGGTGCTCGGCGGCGGTCCTTCGGGCGCGCCGGAGCCGCAGCCCCACAGGGCTGGCAGCATCAGCATCGCGGCGATAAGGGGGGGACGGCGCACCGACATGGCGCGCCGGTCATGTGCGAGGCGTTTGAGAATGGCAACATCCGGGCAACCCGGACCGGGGGACAAGGCCGCAGGCGGGGCCTACCCGACGCGGCAGCCCTCGCGGTGGAAGCGCAATGTGATCCTGCTCGTGCTGCTGGCCGCCGTACTCGGGCTCGGCTGGATGTGGCGCGGCCTGCGTGAGGAAGCGCTGGTTGGCGCTGCCTATGGCGCACGGATCGGCTGCGTCTGCCGGTTCGTGTCGCAGCGGCCGATGGACTTGTGCGAGGGCGATCTCAAGGTGGCGGGACTCGCGGGCGCCGGGCGCTGGGTGTCGCTATCCGAGGATGCCGATACGCGCACGGTCAGGGCCTCGGTGCCGCTGCTGGCGAAGCAGAGCGCGGATTTCGATCCCGCGCGTGGGTGCCGGCTGGAGCCGTGGCAGGATTGAGCACACTTCGTCATTGCGAGCGCAGCGAAGCAATCCAGGGCAGTCTTACACCGCTCTGGATTGCTTCGCTGCGCTCGCAATGACGAAAGTTAAGCCGCACTCTCGGTAGAATCGATCCAGCCGCCGCCGATCACCCGCTCCCCGGCGTAGATCACCGCCGCCTGACCCGGCGCGACACCGTATTCGGGCTCGGCGAAGCGGATCGTCGTATCCACGCCCTCGCCCAGCGGGCCGTCGAGCACGATCGGCACCGGCTTGGCCAGCGAGCGGACCTTGGCGGTCAGCGGTGCATCGGGAATCGGCCCGATGCGGTTGGTCTCCACCAGCCGTGCCGAGGCGGTCGCCAGCAGGCGGCGCGGGCCGACGCGGACCTGCCGGGTTTCCGCCTCGATGCCGGTGACGTAGAGCGGCTCGGGCTGGCCGCCGATCTCCAGGCCCCGGCGCTGTCCAACGGTGTAGTGGATGACGCCGCGATGGCTGCCCAGCACGGCGCCGGTCTCGGCATGGACGATCTCGCCCGGTGCCTCGCCCTCGGGACGGACGGCGCGGACGATCTTGGCGTAGTCGCCATCGGGCACGAAGCAGATGTCCTGGCTGTCGGGCTTGGCGGCGACGCGCAGGCCGGCCGCTTCGGCCAGGCGGCGCGTCTCGGTCTTGGGCAGGCCGCCGAGGGGAAAGCGCAGGAAATCCAGCTGCTTCTCGGTGGTGCCATAAAGGAAATAACTCTGGTCGCGCGCCGGATCGAGGGCGCGGTGCAGTTCCGAACCCGCCGCGCCCATCACCCGGCGCACATAGTGCCCGGTGGCAAGGCAATCCGCACCCAGTTCGCGCGCCATCGTCAGCAGGTCGGTGAACTTCGGCCCCATGTTGCAGCGGATGCAGGGGATCGGCGTGCGCCCGGCGAGGTAGTCGTCGGCGAAGCGCTCGACCACTTCCTCGCGGAAGGCGCTCTCGTGGTCGAAGACGTAGTGGGCGATGCCGAGGCGGTCGGCGACAGCGCGCGCGTCGCGAATGTCGTCGCCGGCGCAGCACGCGCCCTTGCGGCCGGTCGCGGCGCCGTAGTCGTAGAGCTGAAGGGTTACGCCGATGACTTCCGCGCCGCTGGCGGCGGCAAGCGCGGCGACGACCGAGCTGTCCACGCCCCCGGACATGGCCACGACAATGCGGCGGGCGGACAGAGGCTCGGCAAGTTGGAACAGTTCGGCGGGGTCGAGCCCGGAAAGAAGATCGGAAAACGCGGTCATGGTGGGGGCGCACATACAGCCAAGCGCGCCGGATTCCTATCCTCCGCCTTTTTCGCTCCCTTTCCCATCGTGAAAAAAGGGTAAAAAGGGCTTTTACGATCCCTTGACCACCTGCGGGTTATAGGGCCTGCATCATGAACGTCGCACCACATCACATGACCCCCGATACAGGGGCCAGTACAGGGGATGCTCCGGGTCGCACCGCAGGGATACCTGCGGTTCCGGGCTGCGACGGGCTTTCCGAAGGGCACCTCCCCGCCGATCCCGCAATGATCGACTGGCAGGCGCTGCGCTCCCGCCTCTTCGCCACGCACGACCGGCTCGGTGTGCTGGGAGAGGACGCGGCAGCCACGCGGCTTCGGCTGCGCGGCAGCTTCGACGGGTGCGCCGCCTCGGCCCTTAATGCTTACGAAGAATGCTCAAGAAACGTTAACCTTGATGCTTCAAGCAATGGCAAGCCCGTTGGAGGCAAGGATTCTCCAGTCGCCGATGTGAACGATAGCGGCGAACGAGGGTAAAGATGATCGAGAACCAGAAAATCCGTCCGGCACAGGTGATCGGCCCGCTCGGCGAGCCGCTGACGGTTGCCGACCTCCCCCCCCCAAACACCACGCGCTGGGTCGTGCGCCGCAAGGCCGAAGTCGTCGCCGCCGTCAACGGCGGCCTGCTGACGATCGACGAAGTCTGCGAGCGCTATTGCCTCACGCTCGAGGAATTCGCCTCGTGGCAGCGCGCCGTCGATCGTTCGGGCATGCAGGGCCTGCGTGTGACACGAATCCAACACTATCGCGATCTCTACGAGCGCCAGCAGAAGTTCTGAGCACCCTCTAACTTCGTCAACCAAGTCCAAAGGCGGCCGTGGAGCATCTTCACGGTCGCCTTTTTACGTTTAGGCGCAATAAAACGCATTTACCTGGCCAGACTGGCGCAATGAAGTCGTTCGTCGATGCCTGTCGACGTGAAACCCGGTTCGCGTTGCCACCCTGTTCCCGCGAGTATATGAATCCAGCGGTTTAAGCCATATCGGCAGCCCCGCCTGAATACAGGCACAAGGGCGGACGATGCGGCGGGAGAGCACGCCGCCCGGGGGCGCGTGCATGCGTGCGGTGAACAGATGAACTACGATGGCAAGATTGAAGCCGGCCCCTCTCAGGTCGGCGGGCAGACAGACGAACCTCACGTCTTCGACGCGACGGGCACCTCGCTCGACAGGGACGATGCCCTGGACCGTCGCTCGCGCCGGGTGATCGTGCTCGTCATCGTCACCGTCGTGCTGCTGGGGGCCGCGCTGTGGTTCGTGCTCCACAAGGGCGACGCGGCCGATGCCGCCGGTGCAGATACCACGCAGGTTCCCGTCGTCTCGGTCGTCGTGCCGGGCCGCTCCAGCGTTGCCGGGGAAATCACCGGCACCGGATCGCTCGCTGCACGCCGCGCGATGCCGGTGGGCTCGGTCGGCGAAGGCGGCGAAGTGCGCGAAGTGCGCGTCGATGCGGGCGACTGGGTCGAAAAGGGCCAGGTCCTCGCGGTGATCGACCGTTCGGTGCAGGTCCAGTCCGCCGCCAGCCAGTCCGCGCAGGTCCGCGTGGCAGAGGCCGACGCCCGGCTCGCACAGGCCAACCTCGATCGCGGCCTCAAGCTCGTCGATCGCGGCTTCATCTCCAAGGCGGACATCGACCAGCTGACCGCGACCCGCGATGCTGCGGCCGCCCGCGTCGGCGTGGCGCGCGCCACGCTCGGCCAGTTGCAGGCGCAGAATGCGCGGCTCAACATCGTCGCCCCCGCCTCGGGCCTAGTCCTCGCACGCAACGTCGAGGTCGGCCAGGTGGTGAGCGGCGGCAGCGGCGTGCTGTTCAACCTCGCCCGCGACGGCGAGATGGAACTGCTGGCGCTTCTTTCGGAAGACGACCTCGCCAAGCTGCACGTCGGCGTCACCGCCAACGTCACGCCGGTCGGCTCGGGCAGGAGCTTTACCGGGCAGGTCTGGCAGCTCGCGCCCACCATCGACAACACCACCCGTCAGGGCACCGCGCGCATCGCGCTCAAGTACGACCCGGCGCTGCGTCCGGGCGGCTTCGCCACCGCCGTGATCGAGAGCGGCACGGTCGTCGCACCGATGCTGCCCGAATCCGCGATCCAGAACGATGCCAAGGGCGCGTTCGTCTACGTCGTCGGCAAGGACGACCGCGTCCACCGGCAGGCAGTGAAGACCGGCCTCGTCACCGCGACGGGCATCACCGTCACCTCGGGTCTCAATGGCGACGAGAAGATCGTGATGCGCGCGGGCGGCTTCCTCAACGACGGGGACAAGGTCAAGCCGCGCCCCTCGACTGCAGCCAAGTAACGGGCGAGCCGAACCCATGCGCAACATCTCGGCCTGGTCGATCCGCAACCCGATCATCCCGATCGTCTTCTTTATCGGCCTGATGATCGCCGGCATCGTCTCATTCAACCGAATGGACGTGAACAACATGCCGGACGTCGAGTTTCCGGGCGTCCACATCGGCGTCTCGCAGCCCGGCGCCGCCCCGACCGAGATCGAGACGCAGATCACCCAGATCGTCGAAGGCTCGGTCCGTTCGATTCCCGGGGTCGAGGAAATCCAGTCGACCGCCTCGGAAGGCCGCTCGACCACGCTGGTATTCTTCTCCGTCGGCACCAATGTCGACGTCGCGACCCAGCAGGTGAAGAACGCGGTCGACCAGGTGCGCGGCCAGTTGCCCGACGGCATCCTCGAACCGCAGGTCCAGAAGATCGAGGCAGGCGGCGGCGGCTCGCTCGCCTACTTCGCGGTGCGCGCCGACGACATGACGATCGAACAGCTCAGCTGGTTCGTCGACGACACCATCGCCAAGACCCTGCTCGGGGTCGAGGGCATGGCCACCGTCAGCCGCGACGGCGGCGTCAACCGCGAGATCCGCGTCGTCGTCGATCCCCAGCGCATGCAGGCGCTGGGCGTCAGCGCCGAGGCGCTGAACAACGTGCTGCGCCAGGTCAACGTCGATGCCGCGGGCGGCCAGGCGGAGATCGCAGGATCGCGCCAGTCGGTGCGGGTGCTGGGCAATGCCCAGACCGCCTACGACCTCTCGCAGAAGCGCATCAACCTCGGCAACGGTCGTTCGGTGAAGCTGACCGACGTCGCCAGCGTCCATGACGGCTTCTCCGAGCAGACCGACATCGCCCGCGTCAACGGCCGCGAAGTCGTCACCTTCGGGTTCGAGCGCGCACGCGGCGCCTCCGACGTCGCCGTCTACGACGCGGCGATGGAGAAGCTGAAGGAAATCCAGAAGTCCCACCCCGACATCCACGTCACCCGCCTGTTCTCGCAGGTGGACTACACGCGCGGCCAGTACACCTCCTCGATGGAGGCGCTGGTCGAAGGCGCGGTGCTGGCGATCGTGATCGTCTTCCTGTTCCTGCGCGACTGGCGCGCGACGATGATCTCGGCGCTCGCCATCCCGCTTTCGGCGATCCCGACCTTCTGGTTCATGGACCTGCTGGGCTTCACGCTGAACTTCCTCTCGCTCCTCGCGCTCAGCCTCGTCGCGGGCGTGCTGGTCGATGACGCCATCGTCGAGATCGAGAACATCGTGCGCCACATGCGTATGGGCAAGAGCGCCTACCAGGCCTCGATCGACGCTGCCGACGAGATCGGCCTCGCGGTCGTCGCGACGACCTTCTCGATCGTCGCGGTGTTCCTGCCGGTGGGCCTGATGCCGGGCATTCCGGGGCAGTTCTTCAAGGCGTTCGGCCTGACCGTCGTGGTTGCGGTGCTGATGAGCCTTGCCGTCGCGCGCGTGATCACACCGATGGTCGCGGCCTACTTTCTCAAGGCGCACGGCCATGCCGAGCACGGCGGCGGCAAGGCCATGGACCTCTACATGAAGATCCTCGCCTGGACGCTCGACAGCCGCGAAGCGCACTGCCGCAAGGCCGCGCTGGTGCGCCAGCCGTTCCACCCCGCCTACGCCGTAGTTGCCACGATCGCATTCATCCTGCTGATCGCCGCCGGACTCGGCGCATCCGGACTGCTGTTCACGGCCCTGCAGACCGGCATTACCAAGATCGGCCTCAAGGGCGCCGCCTTCGTGATCGCCGCAATCCTGTCCCCGCTCGCCATTCCCGTGGCGATCTGGTTGCTCGGCAAACTGTTCCGGCTGCTGGCGAGCGCGATGGGCGCACTCGGCCGCTGGTATCGCTATTACACCGACCGTGTGATCGCGCGGATGCACGACCACCGCTTCTACGCCTTCTGCGCCTCGGTCTACGCGCTCGTCGTCACGTTCGCGCTGCTCGCGGGCCTGCCGCAGCAGTTCCAGCCCAGCACCAACAATGACACCAGCGAGGTCAAGATCGAACTGGTGCCCGGCACCACGCTCGAACAGTCCGAGTTGATCGGCGGCCGCGTCTCGCGCCTGCTTGAAAAGCAGCCCGAGGTCGAGCGCGTGCTGCAGTTCGCGGGCGAAGGTTCCGGCACGCTCTACATCGCCCTCAAGCCCGCCAAGGAGCGCGAGGCGACCAGCATCGAATTCGAGCGCCGCATGGCCCCGCAACTGCAGGACGTCGCCGATGCTCGCGTCAGCTTCGCCTCGCAGTCGGGCGGGTTCGGTTCGGGCCGCGACTTGTCGATCATGCTGTCGGGCAGCGATTCCGAACTGCTCAACAAGACCGCGCAGACCCTCGTGGAGCAGATGCGCGCGATCCCCGGCGTCGTCGCCCCGCGCATCGCCGCCGACCTGCAGCGCCCCGAACTGCTGATCGTGCCGCGCCCCGACCTTGCCGCGCAGCTTGGCGTGACGACGTCCGCGCTCAGCCAGACGATCCGCATCGCAACGCTGGGCGAGATCGACCAGAATGCCGCCAAGTTCTCGCTGAGCGACCGTCAGGTGCCGATCCGCGTGATCCTCGACCGCACCTCGCGCCGCGATTTCTCGACGATCGAGAACCTGCCGGTCTCCACCGTCAGCGGTGGCACCGTGCCCCTGAAGCGCGTCGCGGAAATCCGCTTCGGTGCCGGCCCCACGCAGATCCAGCGCTACAACCAGTCGCGCCGCATCTTCGTCGGCGCGGACCTCGGCGAAGGGCAGGTCAAGGGGCCGATCATGACGCAGATCCAGAACCTGCCGATCATGAAGAACCTGCCGATGGGCGTTTCCAACGCCCCCGTCGGCGAGGACAAGTGGCAGGCGGAGATGATCACCAACTTCGTCACCGCCGTCATCTCGGGCATCTTCCTGGTCTTCGCGGTGCTGGTGCTGCTCTACAAGCGCTTCGTCTCGCCGCTGGTGAACATGGCCTCGCTGCTGCTGGCGCCGCTGGGCGGCATGCTGGCGCTGACCGTCGCCGGGCAGCCGATCTCGATGCCGGTCTACATCGGCATCCTGATGCTGCTGGGCATCGTCGCCAAGAACTCCATCCTGCTGATCGACTTCGCGATCGAGGAGATGAGCAAGGGCGTCGACAAGCTCACCGCCATCATGGACGCCGGGCACAAGCGCGCCCAGCCGATCGTCATGACCACCGTGGCGATGACCGCGGGCATGGTGCCGACCGCGCTGTCGATCTCGGGCGACGGCGCGTTCCGTGCGCCGATGGGCGTGACGGTGATCGGCGGACTTCTCCTCTCCACCCTGCTCACGCTGGTGATCGTGCCTGCAGCCTTCAGCCTCGCCGATGGTTTCGAGAAGCGGGTCGGGCCGAAGCTGCGCAAGTCGCTGCTGACCTACGACCCCGATCAGCACCACGCCGGGACGCCCACTCACGCGCACCCGGCCGAGTAAGGAAGGGGCCAGCTTGCTGCCATTGGGCCGCCGGAATGCCGGTATACCGCTGACGGGCATCGGCATCGATCGAGGCCGCCGGATGCGCCTGTTCGCGACCGGGCTGCTGCTGGCGATGGGTGTCGCCTTCGTCGTGCTGCGCAAGCTGGCTGGCACGCACCCGGCATGGGGGTACGCCATCGCCTTCACCGAGGCCGCGATGGTCGGCGGCCTCGCGGACTGGTTCGCGGTAACCGCGCTGTTCCGCCGCCCGCTCGGTCTGCCGATCCCTCACACGGCGATCATTCCGGAGAACAAGGACCGCATCGCCGATTCGATGGCGACGTTCCTGCGCGACAACTTCCTCACCCCGCAAGTCGTCGCGCGGCGCGTGAACGCCTTCAACTTCGCGGCCGCCGCCGGCACTTTCCTCGCCGACCCGGGACGCGGCGGCCAGTCGCGCATCCGCGCGGGCGCGGCGAACCTGATCGCCGACGTGCTCGAATCGCTCGATCCCGAACGGCTCGGCAACCAGGTCCGGTCCGGGCTCGCACGCCAGTTGGAGCGGGTGGAAGTCGCCCCCCTGCTCGGCCAGATGCTGAGCGCGATGATCGCCGACCGCCGCCACCTGCCGCTCGTCGAAGGCTCGGTGCGCTGGGTGGGCGAGGCTCTGGAGGCGAACGAGGAGATGGTACGCGCCATGATCCGCGAGCGCGCCCATAGCCTGCTGCGCCTGACCGGGCTCGACACCCGCATCGCCAATTCGGTACTCGACGGCCTCTACAAGCTGCTCGCCGAGATGATCGTCCAGCCCGACCATCCGCTGAAGCTCAAGGTCGAGCAGATGCTGGAAAGCCTGGCCGACCGCCTCGTCAACGATCCGGAGACCCGCGAGCGCGTGGAAAACGCCAAGCGCGACCTGATCGCCAATCCCGCCGTCGGCCAGTGGTGGCAGTCGGTGTGGGAGCGCCTGCGCCGCAAGCTGATCGACGCCGCCCGCAACCCCGACGCGGCGCTGGCAGGGCAACTGACGACGATGCTCGGCGAACTGGGCACCGCGCTACAGGGCGATCGGCGCCTGCAGGCCCAGATCAACCGTTTCGCCCGTCGCACGCTGGTGGGCGTCACCGCGCGCTATGGCGAGGAGATCGTCGGCCTCGTCTCGGGCACCGTGAAGCGCTGGGACGCCCGCACGATCAGCAACCGCCTCGAAGGCGCAGTCGGGCGCGACCTGCAATTCATCCGCATCAACGGCACGCTGGTAGGCGGCTTGTTCGGCCTATGCATCCATGCGATCGATCGGCTGCTATGACCGATGGACCACTGCTGACAACCGACCGTTTCGACTTGTGGCGCCCGGTGGCGAGCGATCTGCCCCAACTCTGTGCCCTGATCGACGACGAGGAAACCCGCCGCTACCTCGGCCCTGCTTCAGCCGAACGGCAGCCGCAGTTCGACCGCCTGATGCGGAATGCGGGGTCGTGGATGCTCTATGGCTACGGCACCTTCATGGTGCGTCCGCATGGCGCAGACAGCATCATCGCTGCATGCGGTGTCTTCCATTCGTGGCGTGGCTTCGGCCACGATGTCGGCATGGACGACGTTCCCGAGGCGGGCTGGATCGTCCGCCGCGACTGGTGGGGCAAGCGCGTGGCGGGTGAAGTGATGGAGGCCGTGCTCGGCTGGTTCGACCGGGCGCATGGTCCAAAACGCATCGCCTGCATGATCGAGGAGGGCAATGCGGCGTCGGAACGCGTCGCGGCGGCCCTCGGCTTCGCGCGCTACGGCGCGCATGTCAGCGACGATACGATGCTCATGCTGTTCGAGCGCTTGCCTGGCGGCCGCTGAGTACGGCGTCAGTTAACGTATACGATACTGCCTGAAAAGAACGAGGCGACAGGCTGACCGTTGCTATCAAGCGCGGGCTCGAATCTGGCCATGCCGATTACTATTTCGCAAACTTTAGTATTGAAGTTGGCATTCCTGAAAGCGTTTACCGATTCGCACTGCGTCGGTTGTCCGGCCTTGTCCACCATGACGCGCAAGTTCAGGCGTCCATCCTTGCCCTGATATTCGAGTTCAGACGGGAAATCCTTGAGTATCTCGGATATCCATTTTTTGTCTGCCACTTTAGGGCGACGCGTAAGCTCGGCCTGCTCGGCTGGGTCAAGGCCCCAATTCCGCACCAGCGCGTCGGTGCAAGTCCGCAGCGCGGAAAGCACCGGAAGAACACTGCCGGTGTCGAGAACGAATGTCTGATGCGACGTCGCCAGACTGATCCGATCGACCGTGGCCTCGAAATCAGAATCCGGCATCGGCTCGGCTGCGAAGCCCTCCACCTGCCGGTGCTTCCTGGTAGCCAATGCACTCGAAAACAGAACCGCGGGACCGTATGCGCCCGCGCGTGCGTTGTGATGCAGACTGGGAAACGAAAGTTCGTGGGGGCCATAGGCGATTCCGAATTGCGGCGCCTGCTGCAGCCGTGCAGCGATTTCGCCTGCAACGGTAACTTCGAAATCGCGACCGGGGCCGTATGTCCTCATGCTCAGCAAAACCGGTCTTTTACTGGTACCGAAGCGTCGAACCATGACGCAACTCGTCTTCTGGTAATCTACCAACCATTGCGAAATCGCGGGCAACGTCGTGATTTTGGGTTTGGCGTGGCAGCAGGTTCCGACGGTCAACCCGCAGAGCATCGCAAGAAGAGCCCAAAAATTCCGATGCCTCATGATTGCAACGTCCCCCGACCATGCACATCGTGTAGGCACTGACATCCACACGATACCCAGCAAATAACCCCCGGATTTGCATCCGGGGGTTAAGCATTTGTGACAGACGGGAATTTTCAGATTTCAAAGCTTGCCGGTAAGCTCCGGCACCGCGCTGAACAGGTCCGCCACGAGGCCCACGTCGGCGACCTGGAAGATCGGGGCATCCTCGTCCTTGTTGATGGCGATGATGGTCTTGGAGTCCTTCATGCCAGCGAGGTGCTGGATCGCGCCCGAGATACCGACCGCGATGTAGACTTCCGGTGCCACGATCTTGCCAGTCTGGCCGACCTGGTAGTCGTTGGGCACGTAGCCCGCATCGACCGCAGCGCGCGAAGCGCCGACGGCGGCGCCCAGCTTGTCGGCGAGCGGCATGATCGTGGCCTCGAAGGTCTCCGAGTCCTTCAGCGCGCGGCCGCCCGAGACGATGATCTTGGCGCTGGTCAGCTCCGGACGCTCCGACTTGGCGATTTCCGCGCCCACGAAGCTGGAGAGGCCCGCATCACCGGCGCCCGTCACGTCCTCGACCACGCCCGAGCCGCCAGTGGCCTCGGCCTTGGCGAAGGCAGTGCCGCGCACGGTGATGACGAGCTTCGGATCGCTCGATTCCACGGTGGCGATGGCGTTGCCCGCGTAGATCGGACGGGTGAAGGTCTTCTCGCCCTCGACCGAGAGGATGTCCGAGATCTGCGCCACGTCGAGCAGCGCGGCAACGCGCGGGGCGACGTTCTTGCCGGTGGTGGTGGCCGGCGCGACGAAGGCGTCGTGGTGGCCCATCAGATCCACGATCAGCGGCGCGATGTTCTCGGCCAGCGCGTGCTCGTAGGCCGCGTCGTCGGCGAAGTGGACCTTGCCCACGCCGGCGATCTGCGCGGCGGCGTCAGCCACGGCGCGCGCGCCGGAACCGGCGACGAGGAGGTGGACTTCACCCAGCTTGGCAGCAGCGGTGACGGCGGAGAGGGTAGCGTCCTTGACGGAGGCGTTGTCGTGTTCGACCCAAACGAGCGTCTTCATTATGCGACTCCCAGTTCCTTGAGCTTGGCGACGAGGCCGTCAACGTCGGCAACCTTGATACCGGCCGAACGGACTGGCGGCTCGGAGACCTTGAGGGTCTTGAGACGCGGCGCAATGTCCACGCCGTAGTCGGCGGGCGACTTCACATCGAGCTGCTTCTTCTTCGCCTTCATGATGTTGGGCAGCGAAGCGTAGCGCGGCTCGTTGAGGCGCAGGTCGGTGGTGACGATGGCGGGAAGCGCAAGCTTCACCGTCTCGAGCCCGCCATCGACTTCGCGGGTCACGGAGACCGAGTCGCCGGCAACATCGACCTTCGAGGCGAAGGTGCCCTGCGGACGGCCGGTCAGCGCGGCGAGCATCTGGCCGGTCTGGTTCGAATCGTCGTCGATCGCCTGCTTGCCGAGGATCACGAGGCCGGGGTTCTCTTCGGCCACGATCGCCTTGAGGATCTTGGCCACGGCCAGCGGTTCGACTTCGGCGTCGGTCTCGATCAGGATCGCGCGGTCGGCGCCCATGGCGAGCGCGGTACGCAGGGTTTCCTGCGCCTTCGCCGGTCCGACCGAGACGGCGATGATCTCTTCGGCCTTGCCCGCTTCCTTGAGGCGGATGGCTTCCTCGACGGCGATCTCGTCGAAGGGGTTCATGCTCATCTTGACGTTGGCAAGGTCAACGCCCGTGCCGTCGGCCTTGACCCGCGGCTTCACGTTGTAATCGATGACCCGCTTAACGGGCACGATGATCTTCATTGCGATCTGTCCTCTCACTGCTGGGACGGCAAATTTAACCGCACGATTAAATTCTGGTGCGAGCTATCGCGTTCCTCTGTCTCGACGTCAAGCCTCGCTAAAGCGCTAAGAGCTTGCGACGGGAAAAGAGAAACTTCGCGCAACCCATACATGCAGAAACGGCGGGGGTCGCGAAACCCCCGCCGTCTCAATATTCGCTATATGATCGTGCGCATGATGCGCATCACCGAAAGGATCAGGCGACGGCCTGGACTTCGGCGACGATCTTCTTGGCGGCATCGCCCAGATCGTTGGCGGGGACGATCGCGAGGCCCGAGTTGGCCAGGATGTCCTTGCCCTGCTGGACGTTGGTGCCTTCGAGGCGGACGACGAGCGGAACCTGCAGGTTCACTTCCTTCGCTGCGGCAACGATGCCTTCGGCGATGATGTCGCACTTCATGATGCCGCCGAAGATGTTCACGAGGATACCCTTCACGGCGGGGTCCGCGAGAATGATCTTGAACGCCGCGGTCACCTTCTCCTTGTTGGCGCCGCCGCCGACGTCGAGGAAGTTGGCCGGGAACATGCCGTTCAGCTTGATGATGTCCATCGTCGCCATGGCGAGACCGGCGCCGTTGACCATGCAACCGATGTCACCGTCGAGCTTGATGTAAGCCAGGTCGTACTTCGAGGCTTCGATCTCGGCCGGATCTTCCTCGGTCTCGTCGCGCAGGGCGAAGATGTCGGGGTGACGGGCGAGAGCGTTCGAATCGAAGCTCATCTTGGTGTCGAGGACGAGCAGCTCGCCGCCCTTCGATTCGACCAGCGGGTTGATCTCGACCATGTCGCAGTCCATCGCGATGAACGCGGTGTAGAGCTGCTTGGCGAGCTTCTGGGCCTGCTTGTTGAGGTCACCCGACAGCTTCAGCGCGAAAGCGACGGCGCGGCCATGGTGCGCCTGGAAGCCTTCGGCCGGATCGATGGTGATCGTGGTGATCTTCTCGGGCGTGTTGTGGGCGACTTCCTCGATGTCCATGCCGCCTTCGGTCGACACGATCATGGCGACGCGGCCGGTCTTGCGGTCCACCAGCATCGACAGGTAGTATTCCTTGTCGATGTCGACGCCGTCGGTCACGTAGAGACGGTTGACCTGCTTGCCCGCTTCACCGGTCTGGATGGTGACGAGGGTGTTGCCGAGCATTTCCTTGGCGAAAGCCTCGACTTCCTCGATCGACTTGGCGAGGCGCACACCGCCCTTGGCGTCAGCGGGGAGTTCCTTGAACTTGCCCTTGCCGCGGCCGCCGGCGTGGATCTGCGCCTTGACGACGTAGAGCGGTCCGGGAAGCTGCTTGGCAGCAGCGACTGCCTCTTCGACGGTGAGGGCGGCGATGCCGGCGGGAATGCCCACGCCATACTTCGCGAGGAGTTCCTTGCCCTGATATTCGTGAATGTTCATCGCTCAAATCGCTTTCTGCTGGAGGTTCCCGGGGAAGGCGCCGTAGCCATATGTTCGGCGTCCGCCTAAGCACATCCCGGCGCCCTTGAAAAGGCCCGGCGCCTGCGCAAATGCATAGCCGAGACGAATTTCATCGACCTGATTTGATATCAGTTCGCAATAGCAATTAAATACGGGGACGCGCCCGATGATCGACAGAAAGCGACTCGAAGCCATCGTCCGGGAGGCAGGACGCATCGCCCTTGCCGGTTGGCCGGGCGACGGGCACGCGCTCGAATCGTGGGAAAAGACGCCGGGAAGCCCGGTCTGCACCGCCGATCTCGCTGTCGATGCCTACCTCAAGCGCGAACTGCGCGCATTGCTGCCTGCGGCAGGATGGCTTTCGGAAGAGACGGCCGACACGCAGGATCGGCAGGACCATGAACTGGTCTGGCTGGTCGATCCGATCGACGGCACCCGAGACTACATTCATGGCCGCAAGGGCTGGGCGATTTCGGTGGCGTTGGTGAACACCCGCCGCCCGCTGCTGGGCTACCTGTTCGCGCCCGTGCGCAACCGCGACAACGGCGGCGAGTTCTGGTCCGCCGAAGCGGGCAAGGGCGCATGGCTGAACGGCGCCCGGCTCACCGCAAGCGAGCGCGAGGTACTGGCCGGATCGCGCGTGCCCGCCCTCAAGCTGGCCCCCGAGGATGCCGACCTCACCCTTGTCGAGCAGCCCAATTCGATCGCCCTGCGCATGGCGATGATCGCGTCCGGAGACGCCGATCTGCTGGCGACGCTGCGCTGGGGCTACGAGTGGGACATCGCCGCCGCCGCATTGATCGCGCGTGAGGCGGGCGCCTCGGTGACCGACGCCTTCGGCCAGCCGCTCAACTACAACAAGCGCGATCCCCGCGCATTCGGCGTTCTGGTTTCCTCGAATGGCATCCATGCTGCCGCGGTCGAGCGACTCGCAGATCGCGCGCGGCGCTATTCGGTCTGATCGAGCGGCTGCGACACCGTCTCAGGACCCTGCGGCGCTCTCCCCCTCGGAGTCCTTGGGCATTTCCTCGCCCATATCCTGGCCCTTCCAGGCCGGGTCGTTCTCCATCCGCTCGATCAGGTTGTGCGCGAAGGCGCTCATGCCGCCGCCATGCGGGTTGTTCGCCACCGGCCCCAGCACGATCCGCGCTTCCGGGGAACGACCGAGACGCAGCAGCGTCGTCCCGAGCGTCATGCGCAGGCCAAGGTCGAAGGGGGCCAACTCCACTGCCCAAATCAGCCCGTCGACCGCAAGTTTCGGAGATTGCTCTCCCTGCTCGACGAAGCTGCGGTATAAGTAGATCAGCGGCAGCGGGTGGTCGTTTTCCAGCCGGTTGAGCGCGATGAAGGGCGCCCGCGCCGTCTTGTACGCGGCAGCGCGCTCCTTGTCGTCGCCCTTGTTGTCCTCGGCCTCGCGGAACAACGCGTAGCCTTTCTGGACGTAGGCGTTGACCTGCGAGGCATCGCGCCTGATCGCGGCGTCGGCGGCGGCGATGGCCTCCTTGTCGTGCCCCGCGTCATACTCGCACTCGGCCAGTGCGGCGAGCACGGCGGCGTCGTCAGGATACTTCGCCGCGATCGCCCGCGCCTCGACCAATAGCGTCGCCGCTTCCTCACGCGACACGCCGCGCCGCGAGCGGATACGCACCGGCATGATCTCCGCCTCTCCCGCCGAGAGCGTGCGCAGCGAGACCGGGCCGATCGTCAGCAGTTCCGGCTTGAGCGTGAACACCGCCATCCGTCGTTGCCGCAGGTAACGGTCGAGGTCCTGCTCCAGCGTGTCGAAGTCCCCGAACGCCTCCAGTGCCGCATCGCGCTGGCCGCGCCCTTTGGCAAGCAGACCGGTGTAGCGGGTGAACTGGCCTTTGCGATCGCCACCGAAGGTCAGGTAGTGATATAGCAGCCAGCTCTTGCCGTAGAAGGCTCGTAGCTGGTGTGCTTGCGCTTGTCGTATTCTGTCGGGTCGAGCAGGTCCGCCGCCTTTACGTCCTGCGCATAAAGCAGTTCGCCAGCGCGGTGACTTGCGGGGCGCCCCAGCCAGAGCCCGCCGTCCGCCTCGAACTTGGCCGAGGCGAAAAACTCCGCCGAACCTTCGCTCAGCCAGCGCGGCATAGCCGAGACGTTGCTGGAAATCTGGAAATGGTGGGCATATTCGTGCAACAGCACGATCATCGACCAGGTCACCTGGCCGCTGCCGCTCTGCACAGTGGGCACGATCGCCAGCGAGCCCCCTGCCCGCGGCACATAGAAACCACCGACGAACTTGTTGTCACCGCCATGAAGCTCGCGCACTTCGCGGGTGTTCTTCACGACATAGACGGTGACCCGGTTCGACGGGCTCGGCTTAGCCACCTTGGTGCCCAACAAATAGGCCATCCCTGCGTGATAGCGCTCGAGCTGCTCGGCGAAGCGGGTGATGTCCTTGTCGGAATCGTTGGCGTAGATCACAAAGTGCTCGCTCGACGCCTCGGTCCAGGCCGCCTGCGCAGGCGTAACCGAGAGCCACGCAGCCAGCGCCGCCACCACAATCCTGAAACGCATCAAGTCCCCCCGAACCCGGTTCGCAGGCAGACTACGCCGATATTGCGGCGTTTCAAGTTACTCTATGGAAATCACGTGGTTACGAAGAAGGGGCCGGTGCGGTTTCCCGCGCCGGCCCCTTCCCCGATCCCGCTTCCTGCGGAAGTTCTTACTTCGCCGAGTTGGCGTCGTCGGTGGTCACCGGCGTGATCTTGATCTCGACGCGACGGTTGAGCGCGCGGCCCTCGGGCGTGTTGTTGTCCGCGACCGGGTAGTTCATGCCCATGCCCTGCGTCTGGATGCGCGAGGACGAGACGCCCCGGCTGATCAGATAGCGCGCAACCGAATCGGCACGGCGCTTCGACAGGTCCTGGTTGTAAGCGGCCGAGCCGGTCGAATCGGTGTGACCGTAGACGTCGACGAGGCTGTTCGGATACTGCACCATCGACTGCGCGACCTTGTCGAGCGAGGCCTGGAACGAGGGGCTGACCACGGTGGAATCTACCGCGAAAGTCACGTCCGGCAGGTTCACCAGGATGCCGTCGCCCTGCTGGGTGACGTCGATGCCCGAACCGGCGGTCTGTTCCTTCAGTTCCTTGATCTGCTTGTCCATCTGGTAGCCGACGACGCCGCCCGCGACGCCGCCGATGCCGGCACCGACGATGCGCGCGGTCTTGCCGCCAATGACGCTGCCCAGCAGATAGCCAAGGCCCGCGCCGCCGGCACCGCCGATCGCCGTGCGCGAAACCTTGCGCTCACCGGTGTTCGGGTCGGTGACGCAGGCGGAAACCGAAACCAGCGCGAAGACCGCGGCGGCCGAAGTGATCAGGCGCGACTTTTTCATCTCTTGGGTGTCCCTTCCTCTTGATGTGCCCTTATACCGGACATCTGTGCGGTAGTGAACATGAACGGCGAATGGCTTGTGCGCCCTTCAACACACAGCATTACCTACGGTTCCCGGGTCCGCGACAGATTGCCTGACGCATTGCAAAGCGTTGCCATGCGGCGTTTGGCCAACACGGGTTCTTCGCGCGGCGCACAATCTCTGCTAGCGGTGAAAGCACTGTGACACCCTTTCCCTGGACCGACGTCCTCATCATCATCGGGCTGATTCTGCTGAACGGCCTGTTCTCGATGTCCGAACTGGCCATCGTCTCCGCGCGCACGCCGCGCCTCAAGATGTCCGCCGACAAGGGCAGCCGGGCCGCCCTGACCGCGATGGAGCTGGCTGCCGACCCGGGCCGCTTCCTCTCGACGGTACAGATCGGCATCACCCTCATAGGCATCATCGCGGGCGCTTATTCGGGCGCGAGTCTCGGCCAGCCGGTCGGCGATCGCCTCGCCACGCTCGGCGTGCCGGTCCGTTTCGCAGGCGAGCTGGGTTTCGCGCTGGTGATCATTGCCACGACATACGCCAGCGTCGTCGTCGGCGAACTGGTGCCCAAGCAACTGGCCCTGCGCATGGCCGAGCCGGTTGCGCTGGTCATGGCCCGCCCGATGAGCATCCTGGCGACGGCGATGGGCCCGTTCGTCTGGCTGCTCGACAAGTCCTCGGGCCTGATCCTGCGCCTGTTCTCGATCCGCAGCGGCGATACCGAGCGTCTCACCGCCGAGGAACTCCACATGATCTTCGCCGAGGCCACCCGCACCGGCGTTATCGAGGAGGAGGAGCGCGCGATGATGACCGGCGTGATGCGTCTCGCCGAGCGGCCCGTCCGCGAACTGATGACCCCGCGCAACCAGATCGACTGGATCGACGCCGACGCCGACGAGACCCAGCTGCGCGCCAAGATCGCCGCCTCGCCGCACTCGCTGCTGCCGGTGGTGGCGGGCGAAGGCGCACCAGACAACGTGGTCGGCATCCTCAAGGTCAAGGAAGTGCTCGCCGCGCTGGTCGAGGGCCGGACGGTCGAGGTCCGCGCGATGATGCGCAAGGCCGAGGTCATCCCCGACCAGCTCGACGCCATGGATGCCCTGCGCAAGCTGCAGACCGCCGAAGTGTCGATGGCGGTAGTCCACGACGAATACGGCCACCTCGAAGGCGTGGTGACCCCCTCCGACGTTCTCGCGGCGCTGGCCGGCAACTTCGTTTCGCACCAGGACGAGGGCGACGAGCCCATGGTGACCGAGCGCGAGGATGGATCACTGCTGGTTTCCGGCGCGATGCCTGCAGATTCGCTAGCGGATCGCCTTGGCATCACGCTGCCCGAGGACCGTGATTTCGCGACCCTCGCGGGACTCGTGCTCCACGTGCTGCGCAAGGTCCCGCGCGAGGGCGAGCACTTCACCGATCAGGGCTGGCGTTTCGAAGTCATCGACATGGACGGGCTCAAGATCGACAAGCTCCTCGTCAGCAGCGTCGAGGATGAGGACGACGGCGTCACCGGTGACGGTTGACAAGCCTGCTGGCCGGCTAAGACATGATTGAGAGGGCACGCGGTGCGACCCGCGTGCCCTTTTTCATGTCCAGAAAGAATTAAGGGCCGGCATCGGAGAACACACCTCGTCATCCCAGCGAAGGCTGGGGCCGCTGGCCGCGCAAAGCCCGACCCTCGACCGGACGGTTTGACGATAGCTAAACCTTGAATCGTCATTGCGAGCGTAGCGAAGCAATCCAGGGCGGCTCAAGACTGCCCTGGATTGCTTCGCTACGCTCGCAATGACTAAGGGTGGGGCAATCGCTATGGCAGTAACAGGCCAGCGGTCCCAGCCTTCGCTGGGATGATGGGTTGTGCCCTGCACGATACGAAAAAGGCCGGACTTTCGCCCGGCCTTTTTCGTATCGTTTCAGCGAGAGATCAGCTGCCCACGGCAGTCTGCGCGTCACGCCCATCGCCTTCCGGCGCGGCGAGAATCGCGCGTGTCAGCTGGCCCTTGGCGACCGTGTAGGTCTGCGGATCGCCCACCGTCGAGCGGATTGACGGATCGGCGGTGCCTGCCATGCTCAGCGCCGACTTCTCGATGTCGCTGCGGGCCTGCGGGCCGCCAAACAGCGCATCGAGCGTCTGCTGCTGCATCGAATCATCGGCCGGGCGAGGCTGGCCCTGCTTCGGCGGGCTCAGCGAGAAGTCGGGCGGCACCACCAGCGGGGTCTGGCGCTGCACGGCGAACTCGTCGGGGCGAGCACGGTTGAACAGGCCGGTGCTGCCGCAAGCGGACAGCATGACCGCGCCCGTCGCGACGAGGAGGAGGGCAGCGGTTTTCTTCATGCGCATCAAATTCAACTCGCGTTTAATCTGCAATCGGGGCGGGTTGCGCCTCTGTCTCGGGCTTGTCGCGCGAAAACAGGGAACGGGCAAGGATAATCAGGACGCCGATGGTGATGGCGGCATCCGCAAGATTGAAGATCAGGAAGGGCCGCCATGCTCCGAAATGCAGGTCGGCATAGTCGATGACATAGCCGACGCCGAAACGGTCGCGGATGTTTCCGGCCGCCCCGCCCAGCACCATGCCGAGCGCCGCGATCTCCGGCAGCTTGCGCTCGCGCAGCAGCCAGACGAACACGAAAGCGGCAATCGCGCCGGTCATGGCGACCAGCGCCCAGCGTCCCTCGGGCGAACCCGCAGTGAACAGGCCGAGCGAGACGCCGAAGTTCTGCGTCCACGTCAGGTTGAAGAACGGCAGGACGTAGACCTGCCCGATCCGGTCGAGATCGATGCCTTCGGTGATCCAGCCCTTGATGCCCTGGTCGATCGCATAGACGACCACGGCGACCAGCAGGCCGATCACACGCTTCATCCAGGGGTTCATTCCACCGGCTCCACGACGTCGTCGCAGCGGTCGCACAGCGCGCCGTCCTCGGTCACTTCCGGGAGATGGCGCCAGCAGCGGCCGCACTTGTGGTCGGTGGAGGGGGTGACGGTCACCTCCTCGCCCTGCCCGCGCGTGACTGTCCCGGTGATGAACAGCTCGGCGAGATCGGCCTCAGGTGCACTTTCGGGCACCGTGACGACGGCGGCCAGGCTGGAGCCGATGATCTTCTCCCGCCGCAGCGGCTCGATCGCCTCGGTTACAGCCGCGCGCAGCGTGCGCAGTTGGGCCCATTTCGCATCGTCTGCCTCGACCGCCGGGACTGCCGGCCATTCGAGCAGGTGAACGCTGTCGTCGTCCGGATAGCGCGATCCCCACGTTTCCTCGGCGGTGAACACGATCACCGGCGCGGCGTAGCGGATCAGCGCGTGGAACAGCGTGTCCAGCACCGTGCGGTAGGCGCGGCGCTTGGGGTCCGTCGGCGCGTCGCAGTAGAGGCAGTCCTTGCGGATATCGAAGAAGAACGCCGAGAGGTCCTCGTTGCAGAAATCGAGCAGCGACCGGACGTAGGTGTTGAAGTCGAAGGCATCGATCGCCCCGCGCAGCGTCGCGTCGAGCTTGCCCAGCAGCGCAAGCACGTAGCGCTCCAGTTCGGGCATCTCCGACACGGGAAGGCGCTCCGCCTCGTCGAAGCCGTCCAGTGCGCCCAACAGGTAGCGCAGGGTGTTGCGCAGCTTGCGGTACTGGTCGGCGACGCCCTTGAGGATTTCGTCGCCGATGCGATGGTCCTCGGTGAAATCCACCGAGAGCGCCCAGAGACGAATGATGTCGGCGCCGTTGGTCTCCATGACCTTGAGCGGGCTGATCGTGTTGCCCAGCGACTTGGACATCTTCATGCCCTTGGCGTCCATCGTGAAGCCGTGGGTCAGCACCGCCTTGTACGGCGCATGGCCGCGCGTGGCGCAGCTTTCCAGCAGCGAGGACTGGAACCAGCCACGATGCTGGTCGGAGCCTTCGAGATAGAGGTCCGCCTTCGGGCCGGTATAGCCTTCGGGGCGCAGCAGATCGGGCCAACGGCCTGATTCCAGAACGAAAGCGTGCGTGGAGCCGGAATCGAACCAGACGTCGAGAATGTCGGCGACACGCTCGTAATCGTCGGCGTTGTAGCCGTTGCCGAGCAGGTCCTGCGCGGCTTCGTCCGACCAGCCATCGACTCCCTTCGCCAGGATCGCGGCGCGGATACGCTCGTTAACGGCGGGATCGACGAGGTATTCGCCGGTCTTGCGGTGCACGAACAGCGTGATCGGCACGCCCCAGGCGCGCTGGCGCGAGAGCACCCAGTCGGGGCGCCCCTCGACCATCGCGCCGATGCGGTTACGGCCCTTGTCGGGGACGAAGCGGGTTTCGGCGATGGCCTGCAGCGCCGCCTGACGAAGCGTCGGCGCGTCCATCAGGTTTTCCTCGGCGGGATCGAGCGCCCCGCCCTCGTTCTCCCAGCGCTTGTCGGCCGGGGTCTTGGGCGAGATATGCGTCATCGCCTTGTCCATCGGCACGAACCACTGCGGGGTGCAGCGGTAGATCACCTTGGCCTTGGAACGCCACGAGTGCGGGTAGGAATGATGGTAGTCCGCCGAAGCCGCCAGCAGGCCGCCCGCTTCGCGCAGATCGGTGCAGATCGGGCCATCGGGCGCGTTGAACTTCGGGTTGATGACCGAGCCCTGCCCGGCCAGCCACAGCCAGTCCTCGCGATACTTGCCGTCGGCCTCGACCACGAACTTGGGGTTGATGCCGTTGGCCTTGCACAGATCGAAGTCGTCCTCGCCATGGTCGGGCGCCATGTGGACGAGGCCGGTGCCGCTCTCGGTGGTGACGAAATCGCCCGCCAGCAGCGGACGCGGCTCGGCGAAGAAGCCGCCGAGCGCATGCATGGGGTGACGCGCGATGGTTCCGGCGAGGTCGGAGCCTTTGAACTTGGTGTCGATCAGAATCCCGACACTTATACCTGTGTCGGGGTACTTGTTGTTCAACCGAGTCGCGATACGTTTTGCCAATGCTTCTGCAAGATCGGAGTTAACAACAAATGCTTTGCCGCCACCGATGTTTGAAAGGAAGCTAAACTCGGGATCGTCGAAATAATGAGGTTCTCGACCTACGACATGGCTGGCACCAAATCTAACGAGCGCATACTCAACCTCCGGCCCATAAGCCAAAGCCTGGTTCACCGGGATCGTCCACGGCGTCGTCGTCCAGATCACTGCATAGGCGCCGACCAGTTCGGGCACGGCCGACTCGACGATCTCGAACGCCACGTCGATCTGGGTCGAGGTGATGTCCTCGTACTCCACCTCGGCTTCGGCGAGGGCGGTCTTCTCCACCGGCGACCACATCACCGGCTTGGCGCCGCGATAGAGCATGCCGTTCTCGGCGAACTTGAGCAGTTCGCCGACGATGGTGGCCTCGGCCTGGAAGTCCATCGTCAGATACGGGTTGTCCCAATCGCCGTTGATGCCGAGGCGCTTGAGCTGCTCGCGCTGCACGTTCACCCAGTTCTGGGCATAGGCGCGGCATTCGGCGCGGAATTCCTCCGCCGGAACCTCGTCCTTGTTCTTCTTCTTCTTGCGGTACTCTTCCTCGACCTTCCACTCGATCGGCAGGCCGTGGCAGTCCCAGCCGGGAACGTAAGGCGCGTCCTTGCCCAGCAGGGTCTGGGTGCGGACGACCATGTCCTTGAGGATGTGGTTCAGCGCGTGGCCGATGTGCATGTCGCCGTTGGCATAAGGCGGGCCGTCATGCAGCACGAACTTGTCGCGGCCGCGGCGGGCGTCACGGGTCTTCTCGTAAATCTTTTCCGACTGCCAGCGCGCAAGAATACCCGGCTCCTTCTGGGGGAGTCCGGCCTTCATCGGGAAATCGGTCTTCGGCAGGAAGACGGTGCTACGATAGTCGCGCTGTTCGGTCATGATCGCGGGGCACTAGAACAAATGCGCGATCGTTGGAAGTAGGCGTCGTCCCGGACTTGATCCGGGACCGCTGGCCATGAACAGCCGACCTCACGGGCGCGACACCCTGCGCGACAACGCTCGCCTAAAGACCGCCAGCGGTCCCGGATCAAGTCCGGGACGACGTCAGGATAGCCCCGCCAGCAGTTCGCGCGCCTTCACGCAGTCCCGGTCCATCTGCTCGATCAGCGCGTCGAGCGAATCGAATTTCGCCTCGGGGCGCAGGAAATGGTGGAACGCCACCTCGATCTCCTGCCCGTAGAGGTCGCCCGCGAAGTCGAAGAAGTGCGGCTCCAGCAATTCCTTGGGCGGGTCGAACGTCGGGCGGATGCCGATGTTCGCGGCGCCGTGAACCACGCGGCCGTCCGGCATGCGGCCGGTCACCGCATAGATGCCGTAGAGCGGGCGCAGGTAGTTCGCCATGTCGAGGTTGGCGGTGGGAAAGCCGATAGTGCGGCCCAGCTTGTCGCCATGCTGCACCCGGCCCCGGATCGAGAACGGCCGTGTCAGCAGGCGCGCAGCCAGTTGGCAGTCGCCGGACTTGAGCGCCTCGCGGATGCGGCTCGACGAGACGGTGCCGCCCGCGTCGCTGACCGGACCGACGGTGCGCCCCTCCAGCCCGTGCGCCGCGCCGACCTCTCGCAGCAATTGCGGATTGCCGCCCTTGGCGCGGCCGAACGTGAAATCCTCGCCGGTGACGACGCCGACCGCGCCCATGTGACGCACCAGCATCTCCTCGATCCACTGCACGGCGGGCATCGCTGCCATCGCCGAATCGAAGTGCAGCACCAGCATCGCATCCGCGCCGGCAGCCGCGAACAGTTCCTGCCGCTGCTCCAGCGTGGTCAGGCGGAAGGGCTCGGCATCAGGCTTGAAGTGGCGGACGGGGTGCGGGTCGAAGGTAGCGACGATGGCCGGGCGGCCCTGCGCCTTCGCCCAGCCGATCGCCTCGCCCACCACGGCCTGATGGCCCTGGTGGAACCCGTCGAAGTTGCCCAGCGCCAGCACGGCACCGCGCAAGGATTCGGGAACGGGTTGGCGGTTGTCGAGGCGAATCATGGGCGTCTCGGCTATAGGGCGCGTATGAGAGTCACGAAAGCATGTGCCGGTCGGGCACCGTCCGCCGCATGGGCGTCGCGCGCAATTTCAACCCACTCGGGGCCGACTTCGGGCATTACGGTATCGCCCTCGTAATCGCCCGCGATCTCGGTCAGTTCGATCCGGGCGGCGAGCGGGAGGAAGAGAGCATTGATCTCGGCCCCGCCGATCACCGCGACTTCGCCTTCTCCGGCAAGCGCCAACGCCTCGTCCACCGAATGCGCGACTTCGGCGCCTTCCGCGCTCCAGCCGGTGTCGCGGGTCAGCACGATGTGACGGCGGCCGGGCAGCGGCGCGGGGAAGCTCTCGAAGGTCTTGCGGCCCATCACCATCGGCTTGCCCATGGTCAGCGCCTTGAACCGCTTGAGGTCCGCCGGCAGCCGCCAGGGCAGCGCGCCGTCGCGGCCGATCACGCCGTTTTCGGCGCGGGCGTAGATGAGGAAGACCTGCGGCATCATCTTTGGGGCCATCAGTCGAGGATCAGCCGCGTGACATGGCCCATCTTGCGCCCCGGACGGGCGGCGGCCTTGCCGTAGAGGTGCAGGTGGTTGGCCGGATCGGCAAGGATCGTCGGCCAGTCGTGCGCCTCGTCGCCGATGAGGTTGCGCATTTCCACGCCCTTGGCGGCAAGGCCGGTGTCGCCCAGCGGCAGCCCGCAGATCGCGCGGACGTGGTTCTCGAACTGGCTGGTGACCGAACCCTCGATGGTCCAGTGGCCCGAATTGTGGACGCGCGGGGCCATCTCGTTGAAGACGGGGCCGTCCTTCGTGGCGAAGAATTCCAGCGTCAGCACGCCGACATAGTCCAGCGCATCGGCAACCTTCGTCGCGAGTTCGCGCGCGGCGGGCACCTGCTCCAGCAGGTCGGCGGGCGCGGGAACGGTGCTGAGCGCCAGGATGCCGCCCTCGTGGACGTTGTGGGCGCTGTCGAAGAAGCGCACCTCGCCGTCCGCCCCGCGGCACAGGATCACCGAGAATTCGGCAAAGAAGGTGACGAAGCCCTCGTAGATCAGCGGCGTCGCGGGCAGGTCCAGCGCGGCAGCGTCCGCGGGCGTCATGATGCGCCACTGGCCCTTGCCGTCGTAGCCGTCGCGGCGGGTCTTCAGGATGCCCGGCGCGCCGATCGCGGCGATGGCCTGTGCGAGATCCTCCGCGCTGTCCACCGGGGCGAAGGGGGCGGGGGTGCCGCCAAGGTCAGTGATGAAGCGCTTTTCGTTCAGGCGGTCCTGCGCGGTTTCGAGAGCGCGGGCGTGGGCGAGCAACGGCGTGTCGCCCAGCGCCGCGAGCGGGCCGACGGGGACGTTCTCGAACTCGTAGGTCACCACCGCGCAGTCGGCGGCGAACTTTGCCATGGCCTCGGCATCGTCCCAGGCGGCGCACGTGAACTGCGCGCAGACGTCGGCGGCGATCGAGTCCGCCTCGGGCGCGTAGACGTGGCAGCGGTAGCCAAGCTGCGCCGCCGCCATGGCGATCATCCGCCCGAGCTGGCCGCCGCCAAGAATGCCGATGGTTTCGCCGGGAGAGATCATTACGCCTTTACGCCTGCCTTGTGCCGGTGCCCTTCGACAAGCTCAGGGTGAGCGGACTTAGTGCTGAAATTCTAAAACCCAACCCCGCTCGTGCTGAGCGTGTCGAAGCACCTCAGCCGAGCGGGAAACATCAGACCGGCTTTTCCGCCACACTCGCGGTCTGCGCTGCGCGGAAATCCTTGAGCCGTGCCGCAAGGCCCTCGTCCGAGGTGGCGAGGATCGCCGCCGCCAGCAGGCCCGCATTAGCCGCGCCCGCCTCGCCGATCGCCAACGTGCCGACCGGGATACCCGCAGGCATCTGCACGATCGAAAGCAGGCTGTCCTGCCCCGACAGCGCCTTGCTCTGCACCGGCACGCCGAGCACCGGAAGATGCGTCATCGCGGCGATCATGCCGGGCAGGTGGGCAGCGCCCCCTGCCCCGGCGACGATCACCTTGAAGCCTTCACCTTCCGCGCCATGCGCGAAGTCCACCAGCCGCTCGGGCGTGCGGTGGGCCGAGACGATGCGGGCGTCATAAGCGACGCCCAGCTTGTCGAGCATCTCGGCGGCCTTTATCATGGTCGGCCAGTCGGACTGGCTGCCCATGACGATTGCAACTGGTGCAGTCACGGATCAGCGCTCCGAGAGGTAGTAGCGGTCGAGCACCTTGAGATCGTTGTCGAGCTCGTAGACGATCGGCTGGCCGGTCGGGATCTCCAGACCGGTGATCTCTTCGTCGGAGATGCCCGAGAGGTGCTTTTCCAGCGCGCGCAGCGAATTGCCGTGCGCGGCGACCAGCACGGTCGAACCGGCATGGAGGTGCGGCACGATCGAGCCTTCGTAATACGGCAGGACGCGGGCGATGGTGTCCTTGAGGCTCTCGGTCATCGGCGTATCGATGCCCGCGTAGCGCGGTTCGGCCGAGAGGTCGAACTCGCTGCCCTTGTCCATGACGGGGGGCGGAATGTCGAAGCTGCGGCGCCAGATCTTGACCTGATCCTCGCCGTGCTTGGCGGCGGTCTCAGCCTTGTCGAGGCCGGTGAGGCCGCCGTAGTGACGCTCGTTCAGGCGCCAGTCCTTGGTTTCGGGGATCCACAGGATACCGGCGGCTTCGAGCGCGAAATGCAGCGTCTTGATCGCGCGGGTCTGCAGCGAGGTGAAGGCGACGTCGGGCAGCAGGCCCTTGTCCTTGAGCAACGCACCGGCGGCGCGGGCCTCGGCCTCGCCCTTTTCGGTGACGTCGACGTCCCACCAGCCGGTGAAGCGGTTTTCAAGGTTCCACTGGCTCTGGCCGTGGCGAAGCAGGATCAGGCGAGGCAATGTAGGCTCCCTATACTGTCAAGGACCGACGCGGTCTTGCCGCAGCCCCTAGCTTTCCGGCGGCGATTTGGCCAGTGGCGGTTTGCTGTCGGGCGATTCGCCCTCCTCGACCGCTTCGCCAAGCGCCGATACGGCACGAGCCTGCGCCTTGCGGCGACGCAGGTTCTCGCGCAGCTTGGCGGCGAGACGCTCTTCCTTCGTGGGTTTTCGAGGCGATTGCGGCGCGTTCATCGCCCGCTGCATTGCCGCTCCGAAAAAGAAAGCACAAGAGGCGCTTGACAATCGAACGCCGCGCGGACAATAGCGCCCCCCTGTCTCGGGGGCTTCTGGCCCGGCAGACAGACGCCCCGGTTACCCGGGCCTGGAATATGTGCTGCTGTAGCTCAGTGGTAGAGCGCGTCATTGGTAATGACGAGGTCGGGAGTTCAATCCTCCCTAGCAGCACCATTCCCCTCCCCTGATCTTTCCGACATGAACAAATCCAGCGTTATCCGCCGCTTCGGATCGACCCGTCGTGCTGCCTTGCGGCGCATGCCTGCTGCATTGCGGCAATTGTCATCGTTCTGACTTCTTAATCTCACGCAACTGTCATGAAGCGACCCTAGGTGCACGTTCCCGGGACACTAGACTCCGCAACAGGGAATATTCCGCACCATGAATCGTTCGCTTCAGCTCGTCGCCGGGCTGCTTGCCTCGGCATCGTTCGCCACCATCGCACACGCGGGTGAAGTCGCCGGCCACGTCAACGACGCCACCGGCACCCGCGCGCTGCAGTCGGCCACCGTGCGCATCGTGGAACTCAACCGCCAGGTCGAGACCGACCGCGCCGGTTCCTACGTCTTCGGTGACGTGCCCGCAGGCACTTATACGCTCGAAGCCCGCTACGTCGGTGCGGAAGTGACCACCCAGACGGTCAACGTTGCTGCAACGGGCCGGATCGAGGGCAACTTCGACCTCGCGGCGATCGGCGGCGGCGACATTCTCGTCACCGGCATGACCGCGAACATGACCAGCGCCCTGTCGCGCCAGAAGGCTGCAGACGGCGTCGAATCGGTCCTGACCCGCGACGCGGTCGGCCAGTTCCCCGACCAGAACGTGGCGGAATCGCTGCGCCGCCTGCCGGGCGTCAACATCCTCAACGACCAGGGCGAAGGCCGCTACGTGTCGGTGCGCGGTCTCGATCCCGAACTGAACGGCACCTCGGTCAACGGCGTGCGCCTGCCCGCGCCGGAATCGGACGTGCGTTCGGTCGCGCTGGACGTCATCTCGTCCGACACCATCGAATCGATCGAAGTGAAGAAGAGCTTCACCCCCGACATGGACGGCGACTTCATCGGCGCCTCGATCGAGATCAACACCACCAGCGCCTTCGATTCCAAGAAGAACCGCTACTCGGTCAGCGCCGAGGGCAGCTGGAACGACTACTCGGGCAAGGTCATGCCCAAGGGAGCGATCGACTTCACCCAGAAGATCGGCGACGACTTCGGCATCGCCGGTTCGGTCAGCTACTACAAGCGCAAGTTCGAAACCGACAACGTCGAGACCGGCGGCTGGGACCTGGACGATGCCGGCAATGCCTGGGCCGAATCGGTCGAATATCGCGACTATGACGTCGAGCGCACCCGCATCAACGCGGCGCTGTCCGCCGACTGGCGCGTGTCGGACACGACCAAGGCCTATATCCGCGGCAACTGGGCGCAGTTCGACGACCACGAATACCGCCGTCGCACCACGCTCGACTTCGGAGATTTCGAGGACGGCCCGACCTCCAGCACCGACAGCGGCGCGACCTTCGACGGCGACGACGAACGCATCACCGTCAACCGCGACCTGAAGGATCGTTTCGAACGCCAGCGCATCCGCTCGGTCTCGATCGGCAGCGACACCGACACCGGCGTGTGGAAGTTCAAGTGGATGGGCAGCTACGCCAAGTCCACCGAACGCGAGAACTTCTCGATCGACCCGACCCGTTTCCGTGCGCGTTTCCGCGCCGGCACCGTGATCGACATGGATTACGGCAACAAGTACTATCCGACCTACTCGGTCACCGAGGGCGCGGACAGCTTCAACGACCCCACCGAGTACGAATTCAACCGTACCGAGCTGACCACGCTGTCCGATAGCCGTGACCAGGAATGGGCGATCAAGGCCGATCTCGCCCGCACCTTCGCAGGGTCGAACGGCGACTTCACCGTACAGGTCGGCGGCAAGGCTCGCTGGCGCAAGAAGTCGTACGACTTCAATATGACCTACTACGAACTGGCCGACGACGCGCCGGACTACACGCTGGCCGACGTGCTGGGTTCGCAGACCTACCGCCTATTCGATATGGGGCCGGTCGCCAGCAAGACCGGCCCGGCCGCCTACCTGCTCGCCAACCCCGGTTCCTTCGTGGTCAACGACTACGAGACGGACTTCAACTCGGCGACCAGCGACTACTCGGTGCGTGAAGACATCGCGGCCGGTTATGCGATGGCGCGCTGGGACAGCTCGACGCTGCGCGTGATCGGCGGCGTGCGCATGGAGCGTACGTACAACGAACTGAACGGCCAGTACGTGACCGACAGCGACGACGTCGTTGTCACCCCGGTCAGCTTCACCCGCAGCTACACCAACTGGCTGCCCAGCCTGACGGTGCGCTACAGCCCGCAGCAGAACATCGTCGCGCGTCTGGCCGGTTACAAGACGATCGTACGTCCCAAGCTGTCGCAGATGGCTCCGCGCAACACCATCAATGACGATCTCGAGCTGGAAGTCGGCAACCCCGAGCTGAAGCCCTACCAGGCCTGGAACCTCGACGCCGGGTTCGAATACTACTTCTCGAACAATGGCGCATTCTCGGTTGGCGGGTTCTACAAGTCGATCAAGGACTACACCTACACCCAGCGGACCCGTGAGGCCGGCACCTATCAGGGCGTCGAATATAGCGAGCTGACGATGCCGGTGAACGGTGACACCGCCGAAATCGTGGGCCTCGAGGCCAGCTTCAGCCAGTCGTTCTCGATGCTGCCCTCGCCGTTCGACGGCCTGCTGACGCAGATCAACTACACCTACACGTACGCCCGCGGCACGGTGCTGGACGGTGACGACGTGGCGCGCCGGATCAACCTGCCCAATGCGTCGAAGAACACCTTCAACGTCGTGCTCGGCTACGAGAAGGGCCCGGTGTCCCTGCGCGCTGCCGGCACCTTCCGCGACAAGTACCTCGACGAAGTGGGCGACGATGCCGAGACCGACCGCACCGTCAACCAGCACTTCCAGCTGGACCTCTCGGCCAAGTACAAGCTGACCGACAACATCAAGCTGTTCGCCGACTGGGTGAACGTCAACAACGCCAAGTACTTCGCCTACCAGAACCTCGGCGGCGCCAAGCGCGTGCTGCAGTACGAGGAATACGGCTCGACGGTGAAGTTCGGCGCAAGGATGTCGTTCTGATGAAGCGCAACCTCACGAGCATCGCCGATGTCGTGAAGCTGGGGTCGGGAGCTTTGCTCCCGGCCCTCCTGCTTTCCGCCTGCGCGACGACCTCAACCATTGGCACCACCGGAGCACCCGAAGCCCCCCGTCCCCGCTATCCCGCCATCGACATTCCGGCCGAGGGCGAGACCACGCCGGTCGGCACCGGCAATGCCGATGCGGCGGACGATCCGGCGATCTGGCGCAATGCGGCGAACCCCGCCGCCAGCCTGATCCTGGGCACCGACAAGAAGGCGGGGCTCTACGTCTACGGCCTCGACGGTACGGTGAAGGACTTCTCGCCCGCCGGTGCGCTCAACAACGCGGACCTGCGCGAAGTGCGCATGGCCGACGGCTCCACCCGCATCCTCGTCGGCGCCAGCGACCGTACCAACCGCGCCGAACCGCGCATCGCCCTGTTCGGCCTCGACGGCGCGACCGGCAAGCTCTCGGTGCTCGGCTCCGGGACGTTCCTGCCCGCCGGCCATGCCCCGGCGGAGGCCTACGGCTTCTGCATGGGCGCCCCGCTCGCGGCGGGCGAACTCGCCCGCGCCTACGTCGTGCTCAAGGACGGTACGGTCGCCGAGAGCCGCCTCGTCGAGAAGGCCGGCAAGATCGCGGCCGAGCACTTGCGCGACGTCAAGTTCGCGACCCAGTCCGAGGGCTGCGTCGTCGATGACGTGACGAAGACGCTCTACGTAGCCGAGGAGGACGTGGCGATCTGGAAGGTGCCGCTCTCACTGGCAACGCTGACCGCATCCTCCTACGCCCGCGTCGGCGAAGCGGACGGTCTGGTCGACGACATCGAGGGCCTTGCCATCGCCCGTAACGCCGAAGGCCGCGCCTGGCTCGTCGCCTCCAGCCAGGGCGACAACGCCTATGCGCTGTTCGATCTCGCCACCGGCAAGCCCGCAGGCCGCTTCCGCATCAATGGCGGCACGCTGGTCGGAACCAGCGATACCGACGGCATCGAAGTCGTGCTCGGCGACTTCGGACCGCAGTATCCCGAAGGACTGTTCATGGCGCAGGACGGCGACAACGCCCCCAAGGCGCAGAACTTCAAGCTGTTGTCGTGGCGCTCGATCCGCACCGCGCTGGGCATCCGGTAACCCGACTCTGCCGCATCCGCGTGTGACTCGATCTCGCGGATGCGGTAGGACGGCGACCATGGTGAGGGAAACGAATCGATGAGGCGGATCGAAGCACTGGCTGTGATCGTCATCGTTTCCTGCGCGGCATTGCCCGCGGTGGCCCAAGCAGATGTTCTGCAGATCGGCACCTCAGGCGCCGAATGGGTCGCCGGTGGCCCTGCAACCCTCCCCGCCGCATCCGACCTCGCGCAAGTAGATCAGTCGTCGGGCGTCGGCTTCATCGGCAGCACTGTTGCAAAGGCGACCGAGCAGGTCGAATCGACCCCGATGGAGATCGATTCCGGGCTGCACCCTCAGTCGATTACAGAAGCACTCGACGCGGCAGGCCCGACCCGCTGGCGTGAGCGCGTCGCCCAGCTTGCCGCCAAGTACGACATCAGCCCGACGCTGCTGGAAGCGGTGGTCTGGCAGGAAAGCCGCTGGAACGAACTGGCGCTCTCGCCGGTCGGCGCGCGTGGGCTGGCCCAGCTGATGCCCGGCACCGCCGCGCAGATGGGCGTCGATCCCGCCGATCCCATGGCCAACCTAGAGGGCGGCGCGCGCTACTTGCGCATGCAGCTCGATGCCTTCGGCGGCGATCTGGAAAAGGCGCTGGCGGCCTACAACGCCGGTCCCGCCCGCGTGCTCAAGGCCGGGGGCATTCCCAATATCCGCGAGACCCGGGCCTACGTCGCCTCGATCATGGCGCGGCTGACGGACCCGGTTCGGCAGTAAACACCCACATCGTCATTGCGAGCATAGCGAAGCAATCTAGGGCCGAGTAAACTGCCCTAGATTGCTTCGCTATGCTCGCAATGACGACTGTTCTGATGGTGGCGTCCGCAAAAAACGCGCCACCTTCCGGCAGCGCGTTTTTTTACCGTCCGAAGTGGCGGATCAGCCCAGCAGCTTCTGCGCGATCGCGCGTACATCGTCGCGCATATCGGGACGGTCGAGCGCGATAGCCAGCGTCGCTTCCACGAAGCCGACCTTCGAGCCGCAGTCGAAACGGCGCCCGTTGAAGGTTACCGCATGAAACGGCTGCTGGCCGATCAGCTTGGCCATCGAATCGGTCAGCTGAATCTCGCCACCTGCGCCCTTCCCCTGCGTTTCAAGCAGACCCATCACTTCAGGCTGGAGGATATAGCGGCCCGAGACGATCTTGTTCGAAGGCGCCTCGTCCACCTTGGGCTTCTCGACCAGACCCTTGACCTCGGTGAGATTGCCCCGGCTTTCGCCGGGCGCGATCACGCCGTAGCTCGACACTTCCTCATGCGGCACTTCGAGCACCGAGACGAGGTTGCCGCCCACTTCGTTGTAGGCCTCGATCATCTGCGCCATGCAGCCGGGCGTGCCGTACATCAGTTCGTCGGGCAGGAAGATCGCGAAAGGCTCATCCCCCACGACGGCGCGGGCGCACCATACCGCGTGGCCGAGGCCCAGCGGCACCTGCTGACGCACGGTGACGAGGTTGCCGGGCTGGATGCGGGTCGGCTCAAGCGGGTCGAGCGACTTGCCGCGCCCGGTCATCGTCGCTTCGAGTTCGTAAGCAGTATCGAAATGTTCGACGATCGCGGTCTTGCCACGGCCCGTCACGAAGACGAATTCCTCGATTCCGGCTTCGCGCGCCTCATCGACGGCGTATTGGATCAGAGGTCGATCGACGACCGGAAGAAGTTCCTTCGGAATCGCCTTGGTGGCAGGCAGGAAACGGGTGCCGAGACCGGCGACGGGAAAGACGGCTTTTCGGACCGGCTTGCGGAAGTTCGAGTCACTCATGGGTCTGGATAATGCCTCGCTCATGTTGCGGTTGCGTTTAAAGCCCGGAAATAGTCTTAGCGCAACAACCCCATGTTAATCTTACCGAACCCTTAATCCGCCGCGAAATTGCATCCGATCCCGTTGAAGCACGCGCGTTTGGCGCTAAAGGACGGTGATGGACAAGATCATCATCGAGGGCGGCAAGCGCCTTTCCGGCACCATTCCCGTTTCCGGCGCCAAGAACGCCGCGCTCACGCTGCTGCCCTGCGCGCTGCTGACCGAAGAACCGCTGACGCTGCGCAACCTGCCGCGTCTGGCGGACATCGACGGTTTCCAGCACCTGATGAACCAGTTCGGCGTCTCCACCGCGATCGCGGGCAGCCGTCCCGAAGACTTCGGCCGCGTGATGACGCTGCAGGGCACGCGTATCACCAGTTCGGTCGCGCCTTACGACCTCGTGCGCAAGATGCGCGCCTCGATCCTCGTCCTTGGACCGATGCTGGCGCGCATGGGCGAGGCGACCGTATCGCTGCCCGGCGGCTGCGCCATCGGCAATCGCCCGATCGACCTGCACCTCAAGGTCATGGAAGCACTCGGCGCGACGATCGAGCTGGCCGCCGGTTACGTGCGCGCCATCGCCCCTGACGGCGGGTTGCCGGGCGGACGCTACTCGTTCCCCGTCGTCTCCGTGGGCGCCACCGAGAACGCGCTGATGACCGCCGTGCTGTGCAAGGGCAAGTCCACCCTCCACAACGCCGCGCGCGAGCCGGAGATCGTCGATCTGTGCAACCTGCTCGTCGCGATGGGCGCGCAGATCGAGGGTATCGGCACAAGCGACCTCACCATCCACGGCGTCGACCGCCTGCACGGAGCGACCTACATGGTCATGCCCGACCGCATCGAGGCGGGTTCCTACGCCTGCGCCGCCGCCATCACCGGCGGTGAAGTGCTGCTCAAGGGCGCGAAGATCGAGGACATGGAAGCCACCGTGCAGGCGCTGCGCGATGCAGGCGTCCACGTCGAGCCCAAGGCCGACGGCCTCCATGTCGCCTCGGACGGCAAGCTGCGGCCCGTCACGATCTCCACCGCCCCCTACCCCGGTTTCGCCACCGACATGCAAGCGCAGCTGATGGCCCTGCTGTGCATGGCCGAAGGCTCCAGCGTGCTCACCGAGACCATCTTCGAGAACCGCTACATGCACGTTCCCGAACTCAACCGCATGGGCGCGCGGATCGAGACCAAGGGTCGCACCGCGATCGTCCACGGCGTACAGGGCCTCACCGGCGCCGACGTCATGGCGACGGACCTGCGCGCCTCGATGAGCCTCGTGATCGCCGGTCTCGCCGCAAAGGGCCAGACTCAGGTGCACCGCCTCTACCACCTCGACCGCGGCTACGAGCGCCTTGAGGAGAAGCTGGCACTGGTCGGCGCGCAGATCGAACGCGTCGGCGGCGACTGAGGAAACTCCGAAGGCCCATGGCGCGTTGATCCCTCGAACTGCCGAGAGGAGAGACGAACATGGGCCTCATCAAGTTGGCGGCCGCCGGAGCGGTCGGCTACGCCCTCTACAAATACGCGACCGAGAAGAAGCAGGAAGCCGAGTTCGCCGGCGGCGTGCGCGATTCCGGGCCGGAACACATGAGTTCGCCGCCCAAGAGTTGGGACAAGACCGACGAAGCGATCGACGAGAGCTTCCCGGCGAGCGATCCTCCATCGACATACTGATCACCAGTCGCGGTCGCTAGAAAGGGCGGGAGAAGCAAAGGCTTCCCCGCCCTTTTGCCATCCGTCGCAAATTCGCGCAGCCTGGCTGATTCCCCGCATCCCGGCTGGAACGAATTGTTTACCTAACCCGTTGAAACCCTTGTCGGAGCGCCGGGATGGCCGCCTCCGGGACGGGAAGAAGACGATGGCGATCCACTTTGTCGCGGACCTGAACTTCAACGGCGAGAGCGCCCTTCACGCGATTCCCTACGGCTTTCCCGATAGCGCCGAGATGACCCGCCGCATCTGCGAGGTCTGGCGTGCCCGCGTGGCCGACGACGACACCGTCTGGATTCTCGGCAATGTCGGAAACCCCGTCCACCTCGGCAGCCTTCCCGGCATCAAGCACCTTGTGCGTGGACCGAATGACCCGCAAGCATGGAACTGCCTCGCGACGGGGCGCTACGCCAGCGTCTGCGACATGCAGCGCCTCGATACGGCCCACGGGACTCTGACCCTCATCAACGACCCTGCGAAGGCGCTGGAAGACGATGTGCTCGTACTCCACGGCCATACCCGGTACGCGTGGAGCCGCCCCGGTCACAACTGCGTGGCCGCGCACGGACTGGGATGGGGGCCGGTCAGCCTCGACATGCTGATGCGCAAGCCCGCCGAACCGAGGCTCAGCCGCGCCGCCTGAAGGCTAGCCCAGCGCCGAAGTCGCCAGCCAGACCCTGACCGCCCCGGCCAACCCCGGCGGCGTTTCAGCCTCCAGTCGCTCCGCATCGATCCGCGCGACGAGCGCGTTCACCGGCAACCCCTCATGCGCGGCGGCGCGCTTGAGCAGGTCCCAGAACACCGGCTCGAGGCTGATCGAGGTCTTGTGCCCGGCGATCTCCACCGAACGTTTGACCGGAGGATGGTAAGGCGTGGTCATCGCGCCGCTACCTAGCTGCCCTCCGCCCCGCCGAGAACCCCGGAAATCAGCCGAAGTCCATTGATCGATACCTATCGATAGCAAGGTATCTTGCCTCGACCTGTACTTTTCTAAACAAGGTATCTTGCAACACACAGTAGCTGGTTATATACGATGGACATCCGCAGGAGATGATTCGATGTCCGAAATCGAAATCCAATTGAAGAAAGGGGTGCTGGGGCTCTGTGTCCTGGCGCTGCTCTCGCGGGGGGACAGCTACGCCTACGAGATCGCGAGCCGCATGGCCGACGCGGTCGATATGGGCGAAGGCACGATCTACCCGCTGATGCGCCGCATGCAGTCCGAAGGCCTGGTGAAGACCTACCTTGAGGAATCGCCGTCCGGCCCGCCCCGCAAATACTACAGCCTCACCGAAACCGGCCGCTCGCGCCTTGCCGAGCAGATCGCCGAATGGCGCGGCTTCACCAAGGCCGTCGATACGCTGCTCGACGATGCCGCAGAGCCGACTGCCGTTCAGGAAGGCCCAATACAGGAAGGAGAGCCCAGCCATGATGCGTAACGAATTCATCAAGCGCCTGAAGGCGGGCCTCAAGGGCATGCCGCAGGACGCCATCGACGACATCGTCGCCGACTACGAAGAGCACTTCGAAGCCGGCCTTGCCGAGGGCCGCAGCGAAGAGGAGGTCGCGGCCGCCCTCGGCAACCCGAGCCGCCTTGCCCGCGAACTGCGCTTCGAAACCGGCTTCCGCAACTGGAAGAGCGATCGCACGCCGTCGTCCGCGTGGGGCGCGATCCTTGCCTTCATGGGCCTCGCCACGATCGACATCCTGATCCTGCTGCCGATCGTGCTGCCGGTTCTGGGCGTGGTCTTCGGCCTGTTCGTGGCGGTGCTGGCGGCCTTCGTCGGCGGCGGCTTCATGCTGATTGCCGGGCCTTTCTCCGGCTTCCCCGGCGGCCCGCTGATCGCGATCCTGCTGGGCCTCGGCACCATGAGTGCTGCGGTCGGCATCGGCGCCCTGCTCACCATCGTGGGCATCGGCGTGGTCAACGCCCTCATGTGGTTCGGCCGCCTGCACTATCGCGTGCTCGAACCCGCCATCCATCCCGAAGACTGACGACGACAAGGAGGACCAAGTGATGCTCAGGAAACTGCTCATCGTATTCGCCAGCGGCCTGATCCTGTCGATCGCCGCCTTCGCCCTCGCCTGGACTTTCGGTGGCGAGAAAATGAAACAGGAATTCGAGACGAAGGGTTGGTACTTCGACGGCGGCGACGATCACCACGACCAGGGACCGCGCAAGTCCCGCATGTTCGCCATCCAGTCGGGCAGCCAGCTCGCCATGGAAGTGCCGGTGGACCTCGAGTTCACCCGTGGTGACAAGGCCGAGATGACCGTCGAAGGCCCCGCCAGCGTGGTCGACCGGCTGGTCTGGGCAAACGGCCGCCTCTCGCTTAACGGCAGCGCCCGAATCCATCGTGGCCTCAAGGTGCGGATCACCGCTCCCGAGATCGCCGGGATGGACCTCGATGCACCGGGCGACGTAGACCTCCACGGTCTCGACCAGGAGAGCCTGCGCATCAACGCTCGCGGCGCCATCGACCTCGATGCATCGGGCAAGGTCGCCCGGACGTTCGTGACCTCCGACGGTGCGGGCAACATCGACCTCGGCAAGGTGCAGGGCCGCGACGCCACGATCCGCATCAACGGCGTCGGCGACGTGACGATTGGCGCCACCGGCGTGGTGGATGTGGAGATCAACGGCGCGGGCAACGTCACCCTCGTCCGCAAGCCCGAGACGCTGCGCAGCCGGATGAACGGCATCGGCGATATCGACCACGATTACTGAGTAACGTTCCACGTGGAACATGCGAGGCCCGCATCGTCAGCGACGGTGCGGGCCTTTTCGTTACCCGCCTGCTCCGCGCCCTCACCCTACCTCGTCGTCATTGCGAGCGTAGCGAAGCAATCCAGGGCAGTCTCAAGCCGCCCTGGATTGCTTCGCTACGCTCGCAATGACGAACCGTGGGAGAAGACGGCGCAATGCCTCAGGCTGCAGCCCGGCGCAGGCGGTCGTTTATGGCAGCGCCTATGTCGCCCTCCGGGATCGGCGCTACGGCGATGCGCGGCTGCGCTGCGGCCGCTCCGGCATGGAGCAGCGCATAGAGCCGCGAGGCCGCCTCGATCAGATCTCCGCTCGCCGACAGGGTTACCTCCCCCGCCACTGCGCCGAAACCGATGTGAAATTCGTCAGCCTCTGCCTCGATCGCATCGAGCCGCACCGGCTTGCCCGGCGCGTAATGGCTGGCGAGTTGCCCCGGCGCCTCGATGGCCTGCGAGGTCACCGGCTCGCTCGCGCCGCCGAGTATAGCGGCAATGCCATCCTCGGCGATGGGGCCGGGACGCAGGATCTGCCAGCGCCCCCCGTCCCGCAACGCGACGATCGTGGATTCCAGCCCTGCCTCACAGGCGCCGCCATCGACCACCGCATCGACATTCGCCCCGAGCGAGGCGACGACATGCCCTGCCTCGGTCGGGCTGACCCCGCCGCTGCGATTGGCCGAGGGCGCCGCGATCGGCAGGCCCGTCGCCGCGATGACCGCCCGCATCACCGGGTGCGCCGGACAGCGCAGCGCGATCGTGGGCAGCCCGGAGGTGACGGCGGCGGCAATCGGCGCGCCCTTTCGCAATGGCAGAACCATGGTCAAGGCACCCGGCCAGAACGCCTCAGCCAATGCCAGCGCGCGATCGTCGAACTCGGCCAGCACCTGCGCCGAAGCGAGATGTTCCACGTGGACGATCAGCGGATTGAAACTCGGCCGACCCTTGGCTCGGTAGATCGCCGCTACGGACTCGTCCCGGTCCGCTCTTGCCGAAAGGCCGTAGACCGTCTCCGTCGGAACGGCGACAAGGCGCCCTTCCCGTAACAGGCGCGCGGCGGCTTCGATCCCGGCGGGACAGGCTTCAAGCATCTCGGGCTGGCTGGCGTGCTCCATACCCCGTCGCTATAGCCCCACGGCGACGAATGCCAAGGACATGCAAAAGATGACGACCCAGCCCGCAGAGCATACCCAGGTTCTCACCCGCATCGCCGAAGCGCTGGAACGCCTCGTGCCACCCGCCCCGGCCGCGACCGACTGGCTCGCCCATCCCGCCTACGTATGGACGGGCAGCGCCGCGCGATCGGTCGCGCAACTCGACGCCCCTGCCCTGCCCTTGTTGCGCGGTATCGACACGCAGAAGGACCGTGTGGTCACCAACGTCGAGCGCCTTGCCGCCGGACACGCCGCGCATGACATGCTGCTCTGGGGCTCGCGCGGGATGGGCAAGTCGGCCCTGCTGCGCGCGGCCGTCCGCTCCGCCGACACGGCGCATCCGGGGCGCATCGCGCTGGTGCAGGTGGCGCAAGAAGCGCTCTCCGGCGTGACCGACCTCTTCGCCGCACTCGGCAAAGTGGACCGCAGCTTCCTCGTCTTCATCGACGATCTCGGTTTCGAGGAAGGCGACGGCGCCGGGCCGCGCATCCTGCGCTCATGGCTGGAAGGCGGCGTCGAGGCACGCCCGGCGAACGTCCGCCTCGCCGTCACGTCGAACCGCCGCGCCATCGTCGGCCGCTCGATGTCGGAGCAGGACGATCCCATCAACGCCCGCGACGCGGTGGACGAAAAGCTGGCTCTGGCCGACCGCTTCGGCCTCTCGATCGGCTTCCACAACTGCGACCAGGATTCCTACCTCGCCATCATCGGTGGCTATGCAGGCGAGTTTGGACTGGAGTGGGAACCGTCGGACGCGCTGGAATGGTCGCGGCGGCGTGGGGCTCGATCGGGGCGCGTGGCCTGGCAATATGTCAATGAACTGGCTGGAAGAGCAGGGAAGACGATATAAACGCAGGGGTTAACACCCCTGCCCCCCATTACCGTCCTCGCCGTTCATGCATCACCGTAGCTGCACGCACGGCGACGACAGTATGGGGGTCTGGGAGTCCTGAGCTTGTCGAAGGGGCCCCAGGACTTCCTCTTCTAATTACTGCGGCAACAGCCGATCGTCTTCCTTCCGGAATCCACCCATCAACTTCGCCGCCTCTTCCGGAGAAGTCGGGTCCTTGATGTCTTCACGCGGCTTCATATGCTCGGTGACGACGGGCTTGATCGCCGGTGAGGGCTGCGCCCCCGGCGACACCACGCGCCAGACGATCCCCGCCGTGTCATCGCTGACGAGCAGCGCGCCGCCCTTGTCCCACGTGACCCAGGTGGGACGGCCGTGGGTATCGCCGTTGTCCTTGAGGAACCCGGTGAGCACCGGCTGCGGCTTCACGTCCTTCGGATTGCCGTTAGCATCGAAGGGAATGAACACCACGTCGTAGCCCGCCGAGGGACGGCGATTCCAAGACCCATGGCGGGCGATGAAGACGCCGTTCTCATAGCCCTTGCCCATGCGATTGCCGCCATTGGCGAACGTCAGCCCCAGCGCCGATACATGAGCGCCGAGCGCATATTCGGGCTTGCGGGTATATTCGATCATGTAAGTCTGCATCGGCCACTGGACGCGTTCGTCGAAAGTGTCCTTCCAGTAGACCCACGGCCAACCGTACTGCGCGCCGACCGGAACGTTGGTGAGGTAGTCCGGCACGAGATCCGGGCCAAGCATGTCGCGCTCCTGCACCGTCGCCCACATCTCGCCGGTCGAGGGGTTCCAGCCCAGACCGTTGGGATTGCGCATGCCCACCGCGAACTGGCGGCGGCGGGCGGTCTGCACGTCGACCTCCCAGATCATCGCGCGGCCGGTCTCTTCCTCCATGCCGTTCTCGGCAACGTTGCTGGCAGAGCCGACCGCGACGTAGAGATGCTTGCCGTCCTCGCTCAGGAGCAGGTTGCGCATCCAGTGGTTACCGGCGGGCGGCAGGTCGATCATCGTGCGCAGCGGCCGGCCCTCCATCTTGGTCTGGCCGGGCGTGAAGGCGAATTCCAGCACCTTGTCGTGGTTCGCCACGTAGAGCTTGCCGTCGCGGTAGGCGAGGCCCGAGGGCGAGTGCATATCCTCGCTGCGCAGCGTCGTCTTCAGTTCCGCCTTGCCGTCGCCGTCGGCGTCGCGCAGCAGCACGATGCGGTCGGGCGAAGCTTCTCCGGCGCCGACGCGGTTGAACATCAGGCCCATGACGAAGCCGGTGATCCCACCCGGCTTGTTCCCGGCCGGAGCATTCGTCTCCGACACCAGCACGTCGCCGTTGGGCAGCGTGAGCATGGTGCGCGGATGATCGAGCCCTTCCGCGAAGCGGGCAACCGTCAGTCCCTGAGCCGCCTTGGGTGCCTCGCCCGCAGCCCAGCCCACCGGCTTGGCGAGCTTGATGCTGGGGATCCACTGCGCCTTGGGTTCGACCAGCTGCGGGTTCTTGCCTGCCGTCGCATCGCTCGGCAGTTCCGAGGTGTTGGAGTTCAGGCCCCAGTACACGAACCCGGCGGCAGCCAGGACGATCACGGCGGAGGCGATGGCGGTCTTCTTGACGATCGGATTCATGCGCCAAGAGATAGAGCCGCACCGGCTGGCCGACAACAAAGACTTGCGCTAAATGCGCGGCATGTACGACTTTGCCGCAGACGCCGATCTCCCCAAGCCTGAACTCTACAGCGCCCTCGCCCGCGCCGCCGATGCGCTGGTGCAGGGAGAACCCGATCCCATCGCCAACATGGCCAATCTGGCGGCGGTGATCTGGCAGTTCGTGCCCGACCTCAACTGGGCCGGTTTCTATCGCACGGTGGAGGACGAGCTGGTGCTCGGCCCGTTCATGGGCAAGCCCGCCTGCATCCGCATCCCCTTCGGACGCGGCGTGTGCGGCACGGCTGCAGCGCTGGGCACCACGCAAGTCGTGCCAGACGTCCACGCGTTTCCCGGCCACATCGCCTGCGATGCCGACAGCCGTTCCGAACTGGTGGTGCCGGTACTGTGTGACGGCAAGGTCATTGCGGTGATCGACCTCGACAGCCCCACGCCGGGCCGCTTCGATGACGAGGACGCTGCCGGGATGCAGCTTCTCGCACAGGTCGCCTCGCTGGCCATCTGAGCCCGCACCAAAACGGGACACCGACAGCACATCCGCGCAAGACGCTTGGTTTTGCGCGGATCACGATGCTAAATTTCGCGTTAACTGACGGGGCTGACTTTCATCGCCCCGCGTTTCTCGCGAAAGGGTGCCCTCGATGCGTCTTCCCCTGCATGCCGTCGTCATCGCGACGCTGTCCTTAGCCGCATCACCGGCGCTCGCCCATGATGGCCCGCACGGCGAATCCGAAGCCGGTCCCTACGGTTATGATCGGGACTATGACGGGCGCGGCTACGATCCGCGCGAAGCCTGGCTCGCGGATTGCCGTCAGCGCCTGTCCTCGCGCGATTCCGGCGTCGGTGGCGCGGTCATCGGCGGCCTGGTCGGAGGCGTTGCGGGCAACCGCATCGCGGGGCCCGGCAATCGTACCGTCGGCACGGTAGCAGGCGCGGCCGTAGGCGCCGTCGCCGGAGCGGCCATCGACAAGGCCGAGGATCGCGGCCGCAACCGCGACGAATGCGAAGCCTATCTCGACGACTATTATGCCCGCTACGAGCGTGGCGGCGCTTACCCCGGTTACGCGCCGCAGGGCTACTACCCCGCCTACGGCTACCCGGCGCAGGGTTGCTGCATGACCCAGCCCATGATGATGGTCCCGGTCGCCCAGCCCAAGCAGAACTGCACCGAGACCGTCGAATACGTCTACGAGGACGTGCCGGTCCGCCCTGCCCGCCGCGTCATCCCCCGCCGCAGCAAAATGGTCCCGGACAAGCGCGTGAAAATCGTCCCCGACAAGCGGGTGCCGATCAAGTAAATCACCTCGTCATTGCGAGCGAAGCGAAGCAACCCAGGGCAGCATTAGGCCGCCCTGGGTTGCTTCGCTTCGCTCGCAATGACGTTGGAATTCAGATCGCGCCGCCGGTCAGCCGCTGGCAGATCAGGTCGAGCTGATCGAGCGTCGCGTAGCGGATCGTCACGGTGCCGGTCGAAGGATCGGCATCGGCGCTGATCTTCACCGGCAGGCCGAGGAATTCCTCGAGATGGTTCTGCACCGCCGCGATGTCCGCATCCTCCGAACCACTCCGCGCCGCGCGTGCGGAACGGCGGGGCGCCACATCGCCGCGCTGCTTCTTGCGCACCAGCTTTTCCACGTCGCGCACTGACATCTGCTTGGAGACGGCAGCCACTGCAATGTCCTCGGCGTCGTCGCAGCCGATCAGGGCGCGGGCATGGCCCATCGACAAATCGCCCTTCTCGACCAGCAGGATCACGCCGTCGGGCAGAGCGAGCAGGCGCTGAAAGTTGGCGACATGGCTGCGGCTCTTGTCGACCATGCGGGCGATCTCGGCCTGAGTCATGCCCTCCAGTTCGGCAAGGCGGTTGTAGGCCCGCGCCTCTTCGATCGGGTTGAGGTCCTCGCGCTGGAGGTTCTCGATCAGCGCCAGCGCCATGACCTCGCGGTCGGACAATTCGCGGACCAGCGCCGGAATCTCGTGAAGCTGCGCCTTCTGCGCCGCACGCCAACGACGCTCACCGGCGACCAGCTGGTAACGGCCGTTATCGAGCGGGCGCACGATGATGGGCTGGATCACCCCGCGCTGCGCGATCGACGCAGCGAGTTCCTCCAGCGCCGATTCCTCGAAATAGCGACGCGGCTGATGCGGATCGGGCTTGATGTCGGAGATCGACAGCACCGCCAGACCACCGCGCGTCGGAGCGACCGTGCCGCCCTCGCCCGTCGCCGGGACCGGCTCCTCGCGTCGGCTTTCGCCCAGCAGCGCGCCGAGGCCACGGCCAAGACCCTTGGGCTTCTGCCCGCCCGCCTTGGGCTGGGGTACGCTGAAGCGCACGATGGAGTCGTCGTTCATGCCGCTTTCCTCTTTTCGGGCAATCGGGTGATCAGCTCGCGCGCGAGCGCCATGTAGGCGCGGCTGCCGGCGCAGGCGTGATCGTAGATGAGCGCCGGAACCCCATGGCTCGGCGCTTCGGAGAGGCGCACGTTGCGCGGAATGACGGTCTCGAACACCAGCTTGCCCAGCACCGATCGCACGTCGTCGGAAACCTGCTCGGTAAGACGATTGCGGCGGTCGTACATGGTCAGCGCGATGCCGATGATGCCAAGATCGGGGTTGAAGCGCTGCTGCACCCGCTCCACCGTCTGCAACAATTGGCTAAGCCCCTCGAGCGCGAAGAACTCGCACTGCAGCGGCACCAGCAGGGTATCGGCGGCATTGAGCGCGTTGAGCGTCAGCAGGCCCAGCGAGGGCGGGCAGTCGATCAGGCAGACGTCGTAGCCGAGGTCCGGGGTCAGCGTGCGCTGCAGGCGATGCGCGCGGTCGTCGGCGCTGACCAGTTCGACCTCGGCCCCGGACAAGTCCACCGTCGCGGGCAGCAGATCGAGATTCGGAATCCGCGTCGGCATGACACACTGCGACACCGGCACCTTGTCGACGAGCACGTCGTAGGACGACGCTCCGCGTTCCGAGGCCCCGACCCCGATTCCCGTGGATGCGTTGCCCTGCGGGTCGATGTCGATCAGGAGTGTCTTCCACCCGGTAGCGGCAAGCGCGGTCGCGACATTGATTGCCGTCGTCGTCTTTCCGACGCCGCCTTTCTGGTTGGCGATGGCAATGCGAATCACCCGATCTTACCCTTCCCGCCGGCAAGGGTGCCGACAATGATGCCCGCCTGCGGGTCCGTCAGGGACTGTTCCACGTGGAACACATGCCGCCACTTGCGAAGGTCCTGCAATTCTTGACCGGCAGACCGCCCTTTGGGCAACAGGAACACGGTGTCACTTGTGGAAAATCGCGCGGATAACGTCAGCAATTTGTCGAGAGGCGCAAAAGCACGCGCGGAGATGACGGCCGCCTGACGACTTTCGACCAGTTCGAGGCGTTGTCCGGCAATCGAGGCACGAGTCAGGCCCATCGCGATTCGCGCGCGGTCGAGCCATTCGATTCGCCGCGCGCGCGATTCGACCATCACGACTTCGCATTCGGGCCGAAGCGCCGCGATCACCAGTCCGGGGAATCCTGCGCCGGTGCCGAGGTCCATCCAGGGCGTCGATGTTTCACGTGGAACATGCGGCAGCAACTGGGCGCTATCCACGATATGCCTCAGCCAGACCTGATCGAGACTGGCGGCCGATACGAGGTTCTGGCGCTGGTTCTCTTCCGCCAGCATGGCGACGAGCAGTTCCAGTCGCTCCATTGCCACCGCGTCGCATTCAGGCAGCGCACGCAGCCATTCGCGCGCCTCGTCTTCGGTCGTGATCACGCGGCCTCCCTGCGGGCATGGACAAGCAGCGCCGCCAGCGCCGCCGGAGTGATTCCCGGAATCCGTCCTGCTGCCGCCAGGGTCGCGGGACGCGCCTTGGTCAGCCGCTCAACCATCTCGCGGGAGAGGCCGGCGATCCGGTCATAAGGAAAATCGTCGCCAAGGCTCAGCGCTTCGCTGGCGCGCAGATCACGCAGTTCGCGCTCCTGCCGTTCAAGGTAAGGCGCATAAGCCGCGTCCTCGGCCATCTCCTCGACGAGATCGGCGTCGGCGCGAAGGGCGGGATCGATCCACGGCGACAGTCCCGCAATATCGACGCCGCCAAAGCGCAACCAATCGCGCAGCGGCAGACGCCCGGCATCGGAGCGGACGGGCAGTCCCTCCGCCGCCAGTTCAGTCGAGGCCAAGGGCGCATCGAACGCCTGGCCCAGAGCCGCCCTCGCCTCCTCGCGGCGAGCGAACCAGTCCCGGCGCGCAGCGGTCACGGCCCCGGCCTCGATTGCCAGAGGCGTCAGACGGGTCGTCGTATTGTTGGCGCGCAGACGCAGGCGATACTCCGCGCGCGCGGTCAGCATGCGGTAAGGCTCGCTGACGCCGTGCAGCGTAAGGTCGTCGACCATCACCGCCATGTAGCTGTTCGCCCGGTCGAGCGCAGGCGCATCGCGGCCGAGCACAGAAGCCGCAGCATGAAGCCCGGCGACCAGACCCTGCGCGGCCGCTTCCTCGTATCCGGTCGTGCCGTTGATCTGGCCCGCGCAATAGAGGCCGGGAATCTCGCGCAGTTCCAGACTGGTCCGCAAGGCGCGCGGATCGATGTGGTCGTACTCGACGGCATAGCCGGGCACGACCATTTCCACCGTCTCCAGCCCGTCCATTGTGCGCAGCATTTCCAGCTGCACATCGGCAGGAAGAGAGGTGCTGATGCCATTGGGATAGACGAAGTGCGTCGTCAGCCCCTCGGGCTCCAGAAAGATCTGATGCCCGTCGCGGTCGGCGAAGCGGTGGATCTTGTCCTCGATCGAGGGACAGTAGCGCGGCCCCTGCGCCCCGATCGCGCCGGAGAACAGAGGGGACCGATGGAGGTTCGCGCGGATCACGTCATGGCTGTGCGGGTTGGTCCGGGTGATCGCGCAGAACACCTGCGGCACCGCGCGCCGCTGCTCCATCGGCGACATGGTCCAGGCCTCGCCGTCCGAAGGCTGCTCGCCCAGACGTGACCAGTCGATGGTGCGCCCGTCGAGCCGGGGCGGCGTGCCAGTCTTGAGCCGCGCCATCGGCAGCGCCGCATCGCGCATCTGCGCGGCGAGCCGCTGCGCCGATGCCTCGCCGATGCGACCCCCGACCAGACGCTCCTCACCCCGGAACAGCGTGCCGCCGAGGAACGTGCCGGTGCACAGGATCGTCGCGGGCGCGCTCAGCCGGGTGCCGTCGGCAAGATCGACACCGACCGTGCGGCCGCCTTCGAGCACCAGCGCAGACGCTTCACCAGCGACGAGCGTGAGATCGCCCTGCTCCTTGAGCAGCCGCTGGATCGCCGCCTTGAACAGTACGCGATCCGCCTGCACGCGCGGGCCCTGAACCGCACTTCCCTTCGACCGGTTGAGCATGCGATAGTGAATCGCCGCCGCATCGGCCGCTCGCGCGATCAGTCCATCGAAGGCATCGACCTCGCGAACGAGATGGCCCTTGCCCAATCCGCCGATCGCCGGGTTGCAGCTCATCGCCCCGACCGCGTCGAGGTCGAAGCTGACGAGCGCCACGCGCGCGCCCATGCGGGCGGCCACTGCCGCCGCCTCACAGCCGGCATGGCCGCCGCCGATCACGATCACATCGAAGGAGTGCATGACGTCGCCTTACCGCGTCGCGGATTTCACGTCAAAGCACCTCGGCATGTTCCACGTGGAACATCGCTCATTTTCCAATGCAGAAACGGCCGAACAGAGCGTCGAGCATGTCCTCGGTCGTCGCCCGGCCGACGAGCCCGTCGAACGCCACACGCGCGCGGCGCAGGCACTCCGCGACCAGCAACGGGTCGGTCTCATGACGTGTCGCGCGCAAGGCCAGTTCGGCATCGGTCAGGAACGCATGCTGCCGCGCATTGAGGGCCGCATCACCGGGTCGCGGCATCGCGTGCCGCGCAGTCTCGATAAGGTCATCGCGCAGGGCATCGAGGCCCTCGCCGGTCACCGCTGAAATCGCATGGCGCGCCGCCGGGTTCGGGCGAGCCGAGGGTGTGTCGATCTGCGGGGTCACTTCCCACGCCGCGTCAGGCCCCTCCCCCGCCGCTCCAAGCCAGAGCACGAGGTCAGCCCGGTCCAGCGCCGCACGGGCGCGATCGATACCGATCGCCTCGATCACATCGTCCGTCTCGTCGCGCAGACCGGCGGTGTCGGCGAAGACGAACGGCACGCCGCCGATGGCGACGGCGCGTGTCAGGACGTCACGGGTGGTTCCGGCGAGTGGCGCGGTGATCGCCGCCTCGTCCTCTACCAGCGCATTGAACAGGGTGCTCTTGCCTGCGTTTGGCGGACCGGCCAGCACCACGCGAAAGCCCTCGCGCAGAGTCTCCGCGCGGGGACGCGAGAGCCAGTCGGACACTTCGGTCGCCAGGGCGTCGATGCGAGCGATGAAGTCGGCAGGGAGGTCCGCGACATCGTCTTCGTCCCCGAAATCGAGAACCGCCTCCACCGATGCCGATGCGGTGAGCACCCGCATGCGCCAGTCGTCCACCTGCCGGGACAAGGCCCCGCCCGCCATGGCGATGGCGCTGCGCCGCTGCAGTTCGGTCTCGGCCGAGAGCAGGTCGGCCAGCCCCTCGGCCTCGGCAAGATCGATGCGGCCATTGGCGAAGGCACGGCGGGTGAACTCCCCCGGGACGGCGCGGCGCAAACCGGGAAGATCGGCCAGCGCCCCCTCGACCGCAGCGACGACGGCCTTGCCACCATGCAGATGCAGTTCGGCCAGGTCCTCGCCGGTTGCCGTGTTCGGCCCGGGAAACCAGAGAACAAGCGCATGGTCGAGCACTGTTCCACGTGAAACACTCAGGCGCTTATAGCTGGCGCGCCGCGGTGTGGGGATGGCCCCGGCAAGGCTCGACAGCGCCTCCCCGGCCCTCGGCCCGCTTATCCGGATTACGGCGATGGCGGCAGGCGGAGAGCCGCTGGAAAGCGCGAAGATCGTATCGTCCATATGCCCACCCTCCCCTAGCAGGGAGGCGGAGCGGACGCTACTCGCCCTTCTTGGGCTTGGCGCCGCTCATCGCCATGGCCACGCCGTTTTCAAGGAACTGCTGAAACAGCTTCAGCCCCATCTGCCCCATCGGCGCGACCTGCTTGGCCAGTTCGTTCATCTGGTCGAAGTTGGTGGTGCCCTGCATCGCGTTGGTCAGCGCATCGACGTAAGCCTCGTTCGCACGGGTGACGTCGGGCAGGCCGAGGAAACGGCGCGCCTCTTCAGGGGAGCATTCGACCTCGACATTGACCTTCATCGCTCGGCTCCCGCTGAATTATCGCAGCATGACTGACACATGCGCTTGGCAAAGTCCAATCCAAGTGCCTTACTCGCCGCAAAGCGAACAGGAGAACAGACATGGCCACGAACACCGAGATTCCCACCCTCGACGGTGACGGCACCTTCCCTGCTTACGTCGCCGCTCCCGAAGGTACACCGCGCGGCGCGATCATCGTGCAGCAGGAAATCTTCGGCGTGGACGAAGGCATCCGCCGCAAGGCCGACCAGTGGGCCGCGAAAGGGTATCTCGCAGTCGCCCCTGACACGTTCTGGCGGCAGAAGCCGGGCATCGAGCTGAGCCCTTACGTAGAGGCGGAAATGCAGGCCGCGCTGGGCCATATGATGAGCCACGACTTCGACCTCGGCATGCGCGATATCGAAGCCGCGATCCACTGGATCCGCCGCGAGAAGCAAGTCGAGAAAGTCGGCTTCGTCGGCTTCTGCATGGGCGGCAAGATCGCTTACATGGCCGCCGCGCGGACCGACATCGACGCCTCGGTCGGCTACTACGGCGTGATGATCGACCAGATGCTGAACGAGAAACACGCGATCGCCCGCCCCCTCATGCTGCATATCCCCACCGCCGACCACTTCGTCAGCCCCGAAGCGCAGAAGGCGATGCACGACGGACTGGACGATCACCCGAAGGTCACGCTGCATGACTACGAAGGGCTCGACCATGGCTTCGCGGCCGAGATCGGTGCGCGCCGCGACGAGGCCGGCGCCGAACTTGCCGACGGTCGCACCGAAGCCTTCTTCGCCGCGCACATCGGCTGAGAGGACGGGACATGACCAGCAGCTATCGCATGATCGTGCGCGCCCACGGTGGCCCGGAAGTCATCGAGCGGGAGGACTTCGCGATCCCGTCGCCTGCTCCCGGCGAAGTGGTAATCGAGACCGAAGCGGTCGGGCTCAATTTCATTGATACCTACTATCGCAAGGGCCTCTACCCCGATGCCCTGCCGATCAGCCTCGGCTCCGAGAGCGTCGGGCGGATCGTCGCAGTGGGCGAAGGCGTTGCCGAGCTCGCGGTGGGTGACCGCGTCGGCACGACGCAGAACGGCGGGGCCTATGCCACGCATCGCGTGATCCCCCCGGCCAAGGCCATGCGCATCCCCGAAGGCATCGCCCCCGAAGTGGCGGCCGCCGTCATGCTCAAGGGGCTGACCGCTTGCTACCTTGCCGAAGACACCTTCCCGGCGAAGGCCGGCGACGTCGCGCTGGTGCACTCGGCCGCTGGCGGTGTCGGATCGCTCCTGGTGCCCTGGCTGCTCGACAAGGGCGTCACTGTCATCGCCCACTCGGGATCGCCCGATAAGGCCGCGCAGGTGCCCGCAGAGCATTCCCTGTCCTGCAGCTTCGCAGACCTGCCCGCGGCGGTACAAGACATCACCGACGGCGCCCTGTGCCATGTCGTCTACGACGGCGTCGGCGCGGCAAGCTGGGATGCCTCGATCGCGTCCCTGCGCAAGCGCGGCCTGATGGTGAGCTACGGCAACGCCTCGGGCGCGGTGCCGCCCATCGGGATGCTCGACCTGATGCGGGGCGGATCGCTCTACGCGACAAGGCCGACGCTGGCGGACTATATCGCTACGCCCGAGATGCTGGCGACGAATGCGGAAAAGCTGTTCGGGCGGATCGCCTCGGGCGTGCTGGCGCCGAAGATCGGGCAGACGTTCGCTCTGGCGGATGCTGCGGAGGCCCACCGGGCACTGGAGAGCCGGGCGACTACGGGGTCTACCGTTCTCATTCCTTGAAGATATTGGAAGATAAGGGAATCTGGGGGCCTTTCGACAAGCTCAGGACTCCCAGACCCAGGAACCGCCCTGGATTGCTTCGCTTCGCTCGCAATGACGAAGGGATGGTTCGGAGAGGTTTTGCATCGCTGGCTTTGTCGATCTCGAAAATGAAAAAGGCGCCGCTGCACGCGCAGCGACGCCAATTTCGGGGTCTGGGGCAACGGCCCCAGGACCTTCCCTTTTTACTGGTTCATCGTCGAGAAGAAGTCTTCGTTGGTCTTCGAATCCTTGATCTTGTCGAGCAGGAATTCCATCGCGTCGATGGTGCCCATCTGCATGAGAATGCGGCGCAGGACCCACATCTTGGTGAGCTGATCCTTCGCCACGAGCAGTTCTTCCTTGCGGGTGCCGGACTTGCCGACGTCGAGCGCCGGGAAGATGCGCTTGTCGGCCACCTTACGGTCGAGGACGATTTCCGAGTTACCGGTGCCCTTGAACTCTTCGAAGATAACTTCGTCCATGCGGCTGCCGGTGTCAATCAGGGCGGTGGCGATGATGGAGAGCGAGCCGCCCTCCTCGATGTTGCGCGCAGCGCCGAAGAAGCGCTTGGGGCGCTGCAGGGCGTTAGCATCGACACCGCCGGTCAGCACCTTGCCCGAGCTGGGCACCACGGTGTTGTAGGCACGGCCGAGGCGGGTGATCGAGTCCAGCAGGATGACCACGTCACGCTTGTGCTCGACGAGGCGCTTGGCCTTTTCGATCACCATTTCGGCGACCTGGACGTGGCGCTGCGCGGGTTCGTCGAAGGTGGAGGAGATGACCTCGCCCTTCACGCTGCGCTGCATGTCGGTGACTTCCTCGGGGCGTTCGTCGACGAGCAGGACGAGGAGGAACACCTCGGGGTGGTTGTCGGTGATGGCCTTGGCCATGTTCTGCAGCAGCACCGTCTTACCCGTGCGCGGCGGCGCCACGATCAGCGCGCGCTGGCCTTTGCCCTGCGGCGAGACGAGGTCGATCACGCGGGCCGACTTGTCCTTGACCGTGGGGTCGAGTGTGTCGAGGCGCAGGCGCTCGTTCGGATAGAGCGGCGTCAGGTTGTCGAAGTTGACGCGGTGGCGCACGGCGTCGGGATCGTCGAAGTTGACGCTCATCAGCTTGGTGATGGCAAAGTAGCGCTCGCCTTCCTTGGGAGCGCGGATTTCGCCTTCGACGGTGTCGCCGGTGCGCAGGCCCCATTTGCGGACCTGGTTCGGCGAGACGTAGATATCGTCGGGCCCGGCGAGGTAATTCGCCTCTGCGTTGCGCAGGAAGCCGAAACCGTCGGTCAGCACTTCGATGGTGCCCTGTCCGATGATTTCCTCGCCGTCTTCAGCCACTTCCTTGAGGATGGCGAAGATCAGATCCTGACGGCGCAGCGTGGAGGCGCTTTCTACGCCCAGTTCCTCTGCCATTTCGACCAGCTCGGCCGATGACTTTTTCTTGAGTTCTTTGAGATGCATTTTCGTGAATTCCAGATGGATTTGTAGTGTCGGCCGGCGGGATCGATGGGCTTGGGGAAAGCAGATCCAGGCAGGAGACAAAGGCTCGCGCCCTGTTGCCGGAACGCCGCTCAGATACGCATTCACGGCAGCGCGGTCAACGAGTCAATCCGCAGGGCGGCAGGCGGGCGGGGTGAATCGAAATCGAGGCGCGAAAGCCCCCCCAACCCCTCCCGCAAGCGGGAGGGGAGCGAGACTTGCTGAGCCGAAGACGAAACTAGTCGCAGCGGGGTGGGCCTAGCGAGCGCCCTCGTACTTGTCCTTCCACGCCTCGAACTGCCCTGCGAGCGGGTCCAGCTGGGCATGACAGCGCGCCTTGTCGGCCTGATAGGTCTGTGCCCCGTACCCCGGCGCCTCGAGGATCGCGTCCAGCGCGGCAGCGATGTCCAGCTGCGAGGAACGCGCCTGAATCCGGCCGAAGTAGTACAGCGCGCCGCCGTCCACTTTCGTCCGCAAGTCCCCCTGTACCTTCCCGGCCGCAACCGAGAGATAGGCCAGACAGTGAAGATCGTCCTGCTCCGCCTGCGGCAGCGCGGACAGGGACAACGCGGCGGCAAGCAGGGAAACGATCATCACCTCACTCCGTTCAGAACGGCTTCACGACCACCAGAATGACGATCACCACCGCCGCCAGGCCCGGAACCTCGTTCAGGAGGCGCAGCTTCTTGCCGGTCAGCGGCCGCTCACCGCGCGCCAGCTTCTTCGCATAACCGACCAGCCAGCCGTGATAGCCCGAGAGAGCCACCACGAAGAGCAACTTGGCATGAAGCCACCCTTGGTCGAACGCACCGATCGAAAGCGCTGTAAGCACCCCCAGAACCCACGTGAGCACCATCGAGGGCCTCAGGATGATCGACCGCAGCTTCGCCTCGCGATCGACCCAGCGCGCTTCTTCCGCCGAGCCGGGATCGCTCTCCTGGTGATAGACGAAATAGCGCGGCAGCATGAACAGCCCCGCCATCCAGAAGATCACGAAGATGACGTGCCCGGCCTTGAGCCAGGGATAGAGACTTGCGAGAATTGCCATGGTGGAAGCCCTTTAGCGCGTCGTCATGCCAGTCTCAACCAAAGCCTTGAATCGTCATTGCGAGCGAAGCGAAGCAATCCAGGGCGGTTTACGCGACCCTGGATTGCTTCGCTACGCTCGCAATGACGAAGGGTGGTTCAATTCAATCCCGTCGCGCTCAACGCTCCCAGCTGCGAACGATCGCCAGCAACTGCTCGACATTCGCGATCGGGGTGAACTGGCCGATGCCGTGGCCGAGGTTGAACACGTGGGGACGGTCCGCGAAAGCGTCAAGCACCGCGCGGGCCTGCCGGTCGAGGTCCTCGCCGCCCGCCAGCAGGAGCAGCGGATCGAGATTGCCCTGCACCGGCAGCCCTTGGGGAAGTTCGCGCGCGGCCCAGATCGGGTCGATGGTCTCGTCGATTCCGACCGCGTCGACTCCGGTTTCGCGGGCATAGGCGGGAAGTTTCTCGCCCGAGCCCTTCGGGAAGCCGATGATCGGAGTCTCGGGGTGACGCGCCTTCACGGCAGCGGTGATCGCGGCATTGGGGGCGATCACCCAGCGCTCGAACTGCGCGGGCGAGAGACTGCCTGCCCATGAATCGAACAGCTGCACCGCTTCGGCACCGGCCTCGATCTGGCCGCACAGGTATTCCACGGTCACCTGAATCACCGCATCGATGATTGCTTCGAAGGCGCCCGGATCGCGATAGGCCATGGCGCGGGTGTCGTGCTGGTCGCGACTCCCCTCGCCTGCCACAATGTAGGTCGCGACGGTCCAGGGCGAACCGGCGAAACCGAGCATCGTCTTGTCGTCATCAAGCTGGGCGCGAACCTTCCGCACGGTCTCGTAGATCGGCGAAAGACGCTCAGGCACCCGAGTCAGCCCCTCCAGCGCATTGTCCACAAGCCGCGGAGTCAGTTTCGGCCCCTCTCCGGCGAGGAACTGGAGGTCCTGCCCCATCGCGTAAGGCACGATCAGGATGTCGGAAAACAGGATGGCGCCATCGAAGCCGAAACGGCGGATCGGCTGCAGGGTGATCTCGGCGGCGGCGTCCGTATCGTAGACGAGCGCGAGAAAACCGCCCTTTTCGGCGCGCAACTCGCGGTATTCGGGCAAGTAGCGGCCGGCCTGGCGCATGAGCCACAGCGGCCGCCTGCGCGCGTTGTTTCCGCGCAGAGTTTCGAGGAGGATTCCGGGCATCGCGTCACGTCCCAACAAAAAAAATAGAAATTTTATATAAGGATGATGGAGTCTGTTGGCCCTGTGGATATCGGGGATTGGCTCGCCTTGCCCGATTTACCCCCGGATGAACAGATTGAAGAGTCAGATGCGACTCTTGGACGAGAGTGAGTCAACGAAAGGTTGTTCGCCTTGTCCACAGGGTGTGGGAAGAGTCGGCCCGCCTGTCCAGAAACTGACTCGGTGAATCCCCATAGCGGGCAGGAAATGCCGCTGAGGAGTTTTCACCGAGTTGTCACCGGGCTCCTCCCATGGTTTATGCCGCCACATATCCACACCCCTTGCCCTTCGGAGGCCCTGAGCCGGCATGGCGCGTTTCCATCTGCACCTCCTGTCAGATTCCACCGGCGAAACGCTGGAGATGATCGCCAAGGCGGCCCTCGCGCAGTTCGACGACGACGGCGAAGTCCTGCGGCATTTCTGGCCGATGGTCCGCTCGCAGCAGCACCTCGATCGGATCATGGGCGAGATTTCCGCGAACCCGGGCCTCGTCTTCTTCACCCTGGTGAACGAGGAGACGCGCGGGCGCCTCGAAGAGAGGTGCCAGCAACTCGGCCTGCCTGCGATCGCGGTGCTCGACGGGGTGACCGACGCGCTCGAGGCGCTGCTGGGGCAGGAGGCGAAGGGACGTCCGGGCCGCCAGCACCGGCTCGACGACGCCTATTTCGCGCGCGTCGATGCGATCCAGTTCACCATCGCCCATGACGACGGCGTGTTGTGGGAAGAGTGGGAGGAAGCCGATATCCTGCTCGCCGGGGTGTCGCGCACCAGCAAGACGCCGACCTCGATCTATCTCGCCAATCGCGGGTACAAGGTGGCGAACATCCCGATCGTCGTCGAAAGCCCGCCGCCGCAGATGCTGTTCGGACTGCGCCATCCGCTGGTGGTCGGCCTGACGACCGCGCCCGACCGGCTGATCCAGATCCGCCGCAACCGCCTGCTCTCGCTCAGCCAGTCGCCCGACACCGACTATGTCGCGACCGACGCGGTGGAGAGCGAGCTGAAATATGCGCGGCGCATGTTCGCGGACAATTCCTGGCCGGTGATCGACGTCACCCGCCGCTCGATCGAGGAGACCGCTGCGGCGGTGATCAACCTCTATAACGAACGCAAGGCAGCGGGCCAGACCGGCCAGGTCGGCCCGAAGCCCATCTAGCAGAGTTTTCCATGATCGTTCTTGCATCCCAGAGCGGCTCACGCCGCGCCATGCTCGAAGCGGCGGGCATCGCCTACCGCGCCCAGCCCGCCCATGTCGACGAACGCGGGATCGAGGCGGCGCTCGGCGATGCCTCCGCGCCCGAAGTCGCGTTGGAACTTGCGAAAGCAAAGGCCCTGAATGTTTCACGTGAAACATCGGGTGCGGTCGTGCTCGGTAGCGATTCCCTCGTGTCCTGCGGTGGGCGGCGGTTCGACAAGCCCGCCAGCCGGGAGAACGCGGCCGAGCATCTGCGTTTCTTCTCGGGCAAGGTGATGGAGCTGCACAGCGCGGCTGCCCTCGTGCGCGATGGCGAAGTGCTCTGGGCGGAGAATGCGGTGGCGCAGTTGCATGTCGCGGATTTGTCCGATGCCTTCGTCGAGAGCTACCTCGACGCGGAATGGCCCGAAGTCGGTGCCTGCGTCGGCGTCTTCCGGATCGAGGGACGCGGCGTGCAGCTGTTCGAGAAGATCGACGGCGACTATTTCACGATCCTCGGCATGCCGTTGCTCAAGGTGCAGGCGGCGCTGCGCGGATTGGGAGTCCTGACGCGATGACACGCTATGCCGAAGTGATCGGCGATCCGATCGCGCAGTCCAAGTCGCCCGCGATCCACAATTTCTGGCTTGCCGAGCTGGGGATCGAAGGCCGCTACGACCACTGCCTCGTCAAGCTGGAGGACCTCGGCGACTATCTCGCGAAGCGCCGCGCCGATCCCGATTGGCGCGGTTGCAACGTGACAATGCCGCACAAGCTGTCGATCCTGCCGCTGATGGACCGGCTCGACCCGCTCGCCGCGCAGATCGGCGCGGTCAACACCGTCGTGCGCGAGTCCGACGGCACCCTCACCGGCTACAACACCGACGCGCCGGGATTCCTGGAGCCGGTGCGGGATGAACTGGCGAAGACGCACCTCTTCCGCATGGCCCGCATCCTCGGCACCGGCGGCGCGGCGCGGGCGATCATCGCGGCGCTGGCCAACGAGCACTTCGTCATCGTCCTCGCGGGCCGCGATCCGGCCAAGGCGCGCGCGATGCTCGACGAACTTGCGCCGGGCGGCGAGCACCACGCCATCGGCCTCGACCACTTCGCCGATGCCACCGACTTCGCCTTTGACGACCGCGAGCAGTGCTTCGACCTCGTCGTCAACGCCAGCCCGCTCGGCATGACCGGGCAGCCGCCGCTGGCCTTCGACTTCAGCCACGCGCCGCCGCGCAGCGTGGTCTACGATATCGTCACCAGTCCGCTCGACACGCAGTTCCTGCAGGATGCACGCGGCGCCGGATTCGAGACGGTGGACGGTCTCTCCATGCTGATCGGGCAGGCGGACTCGGCATTCATGCATTTCTTCGGCGCCCGCCCTCCCCGCGATCGCGATGCCGCTCTGCGCGAGTTGATTCTCAAATGAAAATTCTGGGCCTCACCGGATCGATCGGCATGGGCAAGTCGACCGTCGCGCAGATGCTGCGCGACCTCGACGTGCCGGTGTTCGATGCCGATGCGGCGGTGCACGAACTACAGGGTCCGAACGGCGCACTAGTTCCGCTGATCGAGGCGGCCTTTCCCGGCACTACGGATGCGTCAGGTGTCGTTAGGCCCCTGCTGGGTGCCGTTGTGTTCCAGGACAAGGACAAGCTCGCGACTCTGGAGCGAATCGTCCACCCCGCCGTCGCGGCGATGCGGGGGGACTTCCTGCGGGAGAATGCCGAGGCGCCGCTGGTCGTCTTCGACATTCCGCTGCTCTACGAAAAGAGCAGCGAAAAGGGCCTCGATGCCGTCGCGGTAGTGTCCGCCCCGGCCGGGGAACAGCGTCGCCGGGTGCTCGCGCGGCCGGGCATGACCTCGGAAAAATTCGAGCAGATTCTGGAACTTCAGGTGTCCGATGCCGAGAAGCGCGCGCTTGCCGACTACGTGATCGACACCGGCACTACGCTCGAGGCGACCCGCGAACAGGTGGCCGGTATCGTGCAGGCGCTGAGGCGAGCCGAATAATCCGCTCCAGCCCCTTGCACATGGGGGCGCACAGGCAGATATGGAGAGGGATGAGAGAGATCATCTTCGACACCGAAACGACCGGCTTCGACCCGAAAAACGGGGACCGCATGGTGGAAATCGGCTGCATCGAGATGGTCAACCGGGTGGTGACCGGGCGCACCTACCACGCCTATTTCAACCCAGAACGCGGCATGCCCGCAGAGGCCGAGGCGGTGCACGGCCTGTCCGACGCCTTCCTCGCCGACAAGCCCCTGTTCTCGGCCTGCGCGCAGGAATTCCTCGACTTCATCGAGGACAGCGCGATGGTCGCCCACAACGCCAACTTCGACTTCAACTTCATCAACGCCGAGCTGAAGCTATGCGGGCTTCCCGAGGTTTCGCGCGAGCGCATGGTCGATACCGTGGCGCTCGCCAAGGTGCGCCATCCCGGCGCCAAGCTCTCGCTCGACGCGCTTTGCAGTCGCTACGGGATTGACCGCAGCCACCGCACCAAACACGGCGCGCTGCTCGACTCCGAACTGCTTGCCCAAGTTTACGTGGAACTGCGGGGAGGCCGTCAGATCGGCCTCGAACTTTCTGCAGAAACCACTGAGATCGTGACGGAAATCAAGGTTCTCAACACGAAGAACCGTATTTTCCGTCAGCCGCGTCCCCACGCGGCTACCGAGGCGGAACTCTCTGCGCACGCAGAGTTTCTCAAGTCGGTCGATACCCCACTCTGGGGTGCCTGAACTCTAAGTCTAAGGAGAAACGCCCATGGATATCCGCGTCTCTGGTCACCAGGTCGAAACCGGCGAGGCCCTGCAGGTCCACGCCAACGACAAGCTCACGGCGATCATCGAGAAGTATTTCAACCGGGCGCTGTCGTCTCACGTCACTTTCGGCCGAGCGCCGGCCGGGGCGTTCAAGTGCGACATCATCATGCACGTGATGCAGAACCTCGTGCTCAAGGGCAGCGGCATGGCGCAGGACGCGCATGTCGCCTGCGATCAGGCCGCCGAGAAGATCGACAAGCAGCTGCGCCGCTACAAGCGCCGCCTGAAGGACCGCTCCGAACAGACGGCCCATGCCAACGCGGCCGAGGACGCCGCCTACACGATCTTCGAGGAGAACGTCGCAGACAACGACACGGACGACCTCGAAGCCGACGCCCCCGTGGTCATTGCCGAAACCCGGGTGGACGTTCCCGAAGCCACCGTTTCGGACGCGGTAATGATGCTCGACTTGCGCAATACTACGGCTCTCTTCTTCAAAAATGCTGGCACCGGGCGGCATAATATGGTCTACCGCCGCGGTGATGGGTCGATCGGCTGGGTCGAACCGCACTGACGCTTTTCGCGCACAGCTTCTGATCGCAACGAGAGGAAGAAACGAACCCCCGGTTTTCCGCCGGGGGTTTCGGAGCATGCAATGTTGGCAACCGGTCAAGTATCAGAAACGCAATGAGTGGGCTTTTTTCGCTGGCGCCCGAGGCTGTCATCACCCTCGACGCGGACAGCAAGGACATCATCCTGGACCGCCTCGCGGCTCGGTTCGCTTCGGTCTATGGTCTCGACCATCAGGCCGTGCTGGCGCGCATCACCGAGCGTGAGCAGCTTGGCAGCACCGGGTTCGGGCGACGCATCGCCATCCCCCATGCGCGCATGGCCGGGCTGACGCGTCCCGTTGCCGTGTTCATGCGCCTCGCTTCCCCGGTCGAATTCGAAGCCGCGGACGGCGTGCCGATCGACCTCGTGTTCGGCCTGCTCTCCCCCGAAGGCGCGGGCGCGACGCACCTTCATGCTCTGGCGGCGATCTCGCGGATGATGCGTGACGAGCGCATGCACGAAGCTCTGCTGGCCGCTCCGGGCACCGAAGCGCTCTACAGCCTGCTGAGCAACGTCATCGACCGTGATGCCGCCTGAAGACACTGCCGAAGGCCAAAGTCAGGGCGGCGCCGGGCTCCACTGGCGCGCGCTGGAGGGGCTCTATGCCTCTGCCCCGATCAACCAGATGTTCCGCTCAAAGCTGGAAATCGTCGGCGACGGGCATGCGCGCATCACGTTCTTGGTCGAGCCCGACTGTTTCCATGCGGCCGGCGCCGCGCACGGGACCATCTATTTCAAGATGCTCGACGATGCGGCTTTTTACGCCGCCAACACTCACGTCACCGATCGCTTCCTGCTGACGACCTCGTTCAACCTGCACTTGTCCAAGCCCATCAAGGGCGGCCGTATCGTGTGCGAGGGCCGCTGGGTAAGCGGTCGCCGCCGCGTGCTGGTGGCCGAGTCCTGGCTGATCGACGAGGACGGCGAGGAATGCGGGCGCGGCACCGGAACGTTCATGCGATCGCGCATCGCGCTCTCCAGCCTGCCCGGCTATTCGATTCCGCAAGCCTGATGGATTCCCGCCTCCCCGCTCACCTCGAGGTTGCCGCACTGATTCGCCGCGTCAATGGCGAGGGCGGATTCGCGACGGTGCTGGCGAAAGGCGAACAGGACGCCGGGACGATCCTTGTCGTTCTTTCGCACAATGGATCGAATGTGCGCCTTCATGAACGGATGCCCGAACTCGACGGCACCCGGCGCTGGCGCTGCTCCAAGACTCAGGATCCTGAAAACCCGTTCGAATTTCAGGAGTACCTCGACCGGCGAAAGCGTCAGGACCCCGACGTGTGGATCGTCGAACTCGATGGCGCAGACGCCGAACGCTTCATCGGGGCCTGACCCGGTGCGGGTTGACTTGCCCGGCCCACAGCCTAAAGGCCCCCTTCACTGACGCGAAAGCGGCTCGGACAGCACTTCGGCTTGTCCGGCTAGCACGCAGACGGGGAATCGTCGGCAGGCTCGACGGAAACAGAACGTCACTTCGTGGCATTCCGTTCCAGCCTGTGTCGGACCGGTTCACCGCCTTTGATCAAGTTTGAATGCGAAAGAAAGTTGAGTGGGCGAGCGCGATTGCGCTGGCCGCGACGGTTCTCACCGCTCTTCTAGGCGCCACGGGCTCGGGCGCCGCCGCATCGGATTTCATTCCGACGCTGGTAGAAACGAAGCCCACCCCGCAGTTCGTTTCCGAACCGGTCGTGCAGGCGCTTCCCGCCGCCGAGACCGAGACCGAGGAAGCAGACGCCCCCGATGCGGATTCCCTTCAGGAACTGGTGTCTCAGCAGGAGACGCCGGATGACATGTCGCGCGACATGCGTTGCCTTGCCGGCGCGATCTACTTCGAAGCACGCGGTGAATCGCTGGAAGGCCAGCTTGCCGTGGGCCGCGTGATCGTGAACCGCACCAAGTCGGGCCGCTTCCCGACGAGCTATTGCGGCGTGGTCTACCAGCCCTCGCAGTTCTCGTTCATCCGCGGCCGCTCGATGCCTGCCGTGCGTGAGAATTCGCCCAGCTGGCAGGAAGCCGTCGCCATCGCCCAGATCGCCGAGGACGGCGCCTGGAAGAGCAAGGCCAAGGGTGCGCTGTTCTTCCACGCCAAGCGCGTCTCGCCGCGCTGGAGCAAGCTGACGAAGCTGGCTCAGGTGGATAACCACATCTTCTATCGGTAATTCTCGTTCGTCATTGCGAGCGAAGCGAAGCAACCCAGGGCGGCGTAAACCGCCCTGGGTTGCTTCGCTTCGCTCGCAATGACGAAGAGTTTCAGGCGGCCTTCAGTTCGACCCACACAGGCGCATGGTCGCTGGCCTTTTCCCGCCCGCGATGAACCTTGTCGACACCGCACGCCGCCAGCCGGTCCGCCAGTTCGGGCGAGAGCAGCGAGTGGTCGATGCGGAAGCCGTGGTCGCGCTGCCAGGCGCCTGCCTGATAGTCCCAGTAGGTCCACACCCCGCCGCGCGGATTGTGCGTGGCCAGCGCGTCGGTCCAGCCGTCTCCGAGGAGGCGGAAGTAGGCGTCCCGCGATTCCGGCTGCATCAGCGCGTCGGAGGCCATTGCAGAGGGCGTCCAGACGTCGCGGTCGGTCGGGATGACGTTGTAGTCGCCGGTGATGATGGCCGGCACTTCCTCGGCCTTGATCACGTCCATGCGGCGGCGCAGGCGTTCCATCCAGCGCAGCTTGTAGTCGAACTTGGGGCCGGGCAGCGGATTGCCGTTGGGCAGGTAGATGCACACGATCCGCACACCGAAGACCTGCGCTTCAAGATAGCGCGAATGTTCGTCCTCGGGCTCTCCGTCGAGGCCGCGCTGGACTTCGACGGGCATTTCCCCGTCGGCGAGGATGGCGACGCCGTTGAAGCCCTTCTGGCCGTGCCAGATGCCCTTGTAGCCCAGCTTCTCGAACTCGGCGATGGGGAAGCCTTCGTCCTGCGTCTTGATCTCCTGCAGGCAGGCGACGGCGGGGCGGGTTTCCTCCAGCCATTCGAGCAGTCGGGGCAGGCGTGCCTTCACGCCGTTGATGTTGAAGGTGGAGATCTTCATACCGAGAAGCTGGACCCGCAGCCGCAGCCTGCGGCGGCATTCGGGTTTTCCACCCGGAATGCCGCGCCGCCCAGCGACTCCACGAAATCGACGACGCAGCCCTGGACGAGGTCGAGGCTGACCGAGTCGACGAGGAGCTTCACCCCGTCGGTCTCGGCCACGCTGTCGTCCGCGTCGGGGGCGTCGGCGAGGCCGAACTTGTACTGGAAGCCCGAGCAGCCCCCGCCTTCGACGGCAAGCCGCAGGATTGCGGGCTTGCCCTGCTTGCTCGCGATCGCGGCGACGCGCGCGGCGGCCGAGGGGCTGAGAGTCACGGTCTGCTGTTCCATGCGTCCGATGTAGGCGCGGCCTGACCCTTCGACAAGCTCGGGGTGACCCTTCGACAGGCTCAGGGTGAGCGGACGTGGTGCCACACCTTCAACTCCGCTCAGGTTGAGCCTGTCGAAGCCCTTACGCCGTCTGGATGTAATCCCGCATCGCGGCAGCCTCGTTCTCGATCTTGTCGATCCGGTATTTCACCAGATCGCCGATCGATACGAACCCGACCATGCGCCCGTTCTTCACCACGGGCAGGTGGCGAATGCGGCGGCGGGTCATCAGCGACAGCGCCGCCATGACCGAGGTTTCGGGCTCGATGGTCACGGGCAGCGCGGTCATGATGTGGCCGAGCGGCATGTCGAGCATGTCGGCGCCCAGTTCGCGCAGTTTGTAGATTACGTCGCGTTCAGAGAAGATTCCGGCGATTTCGCCGTTTTCCATCACCGGCACTGCGCCGATTCTCTTTTCGGCGAGGATTCCGGCGGCCTCGCGCACGGTCATGGCAACGTCGCAGGTGACTACGGCATCGCGGCCTTCGATAATTCGACCGATGGTCATCGTCAGCTCTCCCTGTTCCTGAAAGGAGCCTCTGTTCCCGCAGCTTGCCCCCGGGGCGGAGCGTATCACAGCCGCGTCGGACTCGTCACGTCATGCTTGCGATGAGACGCCGTCAGGCCCAGATAGGGCGCGATGATACCGTCTTCGCCCCTCGACGATCCCGGCAAGGCAGCCCATGCCTGGGCGCGCTACCTGCGCATCATGCGCTGGATGATGACGATCACGGTCGGACTGGTGATCGGGTCGATAATCCTGCTGTACCGCTCCAACGGGATGGTCTCGATCCACTTCTACATCGCGACCGCGCTGGGCATCGGTTTCACCATGCTGCTGGCCTCGGCGCTGATGGGCCTTGCTTTCCTGTCGAGCGGGACCGGGCATGACGAGGCAATCGCCGATCCGCTCGAGGATGATGATCCTTACAAGTGAAGGCGCTCACCCACCCGGCGCATGCAGTCGAAACTCCTCGACCGGCTCTCCGCCGATGAGGTGCTGCTGGATGATCCGCTCCAGCACGTCCTCGTCGCACGAGTGATACCAGACTCCGTCCGGCCACACGACCGCGACCGGCCCGGCGTGGCAGATGCGCAGGCAGTCCGCCTTGGTACGGGCCACGCCGCCCTTTCCGTCCAGCCCGAGCTGCTTGAGCCGCTTCTTGAGGAACTTCCACGCGGCCTGCCCCTTCTCGGGCGAGCAGCATTCGCCCTTTTGCGGTTCGGCGCATATGAAGATGTGGCGGCGGATCATGTCGCTGCCGGTCTTGGCGAAGGCTTCCTCGGCCTTGGCGATGGCGTGGTGGCTCATGGCCGCAGTTTCCATTCCTCGGTCTGGCTGGCGAAAGTGGCTGGCATCGGCGCAGGGCCGTCCTCGCCGACCGTTACCATCGTGGAGCGGGAGAACGCGACGATCCGGTCGTCCTGCGTCACCAACTGGACGAGGCCGTGGCTGGAACGCCCGACCTGCTCGATGGCGGTATGGACGGTCAGCGCATCGGGATAGTGCGCCTCGCCGAGATATTCGATGCCGATGCTGACGATCATCGAGGACAGACCGACAAGTCCCTCGCGATAGCGACTGGCACGGTGAAAGCGCACGCGGCCATCCTCGAGGAATCCGGCCATCGCCACGTTATTGATGTGCATGTTGACGTCGAGATCGCCGAAGCGCGGCTCGATGCGACAGGAAAACGGGTAACGCGCGGGATCGAGCAGCGCGGGATCGGGTTTCGGCATACCCGGTGAAGGTAGGAAGTGTGGGCCTTGAGGTCCAGCCCGTCCGGGCGATGGGGCTTCGACAGGCTCATCCGTGACCCGTCGACAAGCTCAGTGTGAGCGGGTGTAGTTGTAAACCTCTCAACGCCGCTCAGGCTGAGCTTGTCGAAGCCCCATCAGCCCTTCTTGCCGACGATCCGCGCGATTTCGGCAGCGACGAGGCGTTCGACCATAGCCGGCAGGTTGCGGTCAAGCCATTCGGTCAGTGCCGGGCGGAGAAGCTCCTTGGCGAGCGCCTCCAGCGAGGTTTCTCCCGAACGGACGATCTGCGGCTGCGCGCCGGGCTCGGACAGCATGGCGAGCGCGGCGAGCGATTCGCGCATCGAATCGCGCGCCTGATCGTGCAGCAACGGGCCTTCGTCGGTCTCGCCCGCTGCGGTAATCTGCGAGGCTTCCTGGAGTTCGAGGACATCGTCCTCATCCTCGTCGGCGTAGAGCGGTTCCGGCTCGCGCATCAGGCGTTCGGTGCGGCTGGTACGGGTTTCGAGGCGGGAATCGCGCGCGATGACCTGCTTGATCGACTGGAGGATCTCCTCGACCGAAGGTTCACCGTTCTGACGCATCTGCCTAAATCCCTGTAGTCCCGCGCATCCAAGTCCTTATCCGCAAACGGGATCAGGGCTCCTGCGAAGCGGGAATGTTGCCGTCCTGCACCGGCGTGTCAACGGTGCGCGTGGACCGGGCCACTGGCGCATCGTCGTCGTCCCAGTCGAAGAACTTGCCGCGCACGCGTTCGTAATTGACGTCGGGATCGTAGAGGGTGCCGCCGTCGAGGCCCAGATCGCGCGCCTCGGCCTTGCCCATCGCCGCGAGCAGGGAGAAGCCGGCGACGTAGGCATTGCGCCGCGCCGTCACCAGCGTGACCTGCGCGTTCAGCAATTCCTGCTCGGCATTGAGGATGTCGAGGATCGTGCGCCGACCCACCGAATTCTCCGCCTTCACGCCTTCGAGGCTCAGCGTCGCCGCATCCACCGCGACTTGCGAGGAGCGGATCAGGTCGTTCGAGGCGACGTAGGAGGTGAAGGCCGAGCGGACTTGCGCGATCACGTCGCGCTCGGTGGCGATTTCCTGCTCCAGCGTGGCCGAGGCCGTCGCCTGCGCCTGACGGCGCTGTGCGGCGGGAAGACCGCCCTGGAAGATCGGGATCGACAGCTGGGCACCCGCCTGCGCTGCGGAATCGCTTTGTGAGACGTTCGCGTTCACCGCTCCGCGCGCCAGCGTGTTGAAGTAGTTGTTGTACGTGCCTTGGCCGAAGAGCCGTAGCGTCGGCAGGCGGCTGGCGCCCGCGACGTCGATGTCCTTGTCCGCGGCCTTGCTGCGTTCGCGTGCGGCGATGATGTCCGGGTTCGCATCGAGCGCGATCGTCGCCGCTTCGCTGGCGTTGGCGGGCAGGTTCGGCAGAGGCGGCGGCGCGTCGAGCGCTTCGGGTGCATGACCGACGAACCGGATGTAGGTTTCGCGCGCGGCGGCAAGGTTGGCTTCCGCCGTCAGCAGGTCGCTCTTCGCAGTCGCTAGGCGCGACTGCGATTGGGCGACGTCGGTGCGCGTGAGGTTGCCGATCTGGAACCGGTCGTTGGTCGCATCGAGATTGGTCTGCAGGACCGCCACGTTCTTGCGGTTAAGTCCGGCGATCGCTTCCGTGCGGATCACGTCCATGTACGCCGCGACGACTTGCGAGAAGACCGAAGCCTCGGTGCCGCGCAGATCGGCCTGACCGGCGCCGACGCGGATCTTGGCAGCCTTGACCCGGTTCCTGACCGCGCCGCCCGAATAGATCGGCACGCCCAGCTGGGCGTCCGCCGTGAATATCTTCGAGGGAGCCGTGAGCGAGTTTTCGCTCTGCTTCAGGTTCTTGGTATAAGTTTCGGTCGTGCTGAGGCTGGGTAGCCCTGCAGCCCTGGCGATCGGCACGCCTTCGTCGGTGGCGCGCTGCTGGGCGCGCGCCGATTCCAGCGTGGGATTGGTCTGATAGGCGGAAACGAGCGCATCGCGCAGGGTGTCGGCCCGCGCAGGCGCGCCGGCCGTCAGTATCAGACATCCCCCCGCGAGCAGCCCGGAACGCCACGCGATCCGGGCCATGCTCAGAAGCTCCAGCGTTTGGGAGCGGCGAATTCGGGAAGCACGGGAATCCCCAGCTCCGCCAGCGGCAGCAGCGAAGTCACGCCGCCCGCCTTTGTACCGGCCGCAAGGCGGGTCACGCCGCGCTCGGTCACGCCGGTGACCACGCGGCCGCCTTCGGCGAGGCGCGCGGAGAGGGCATCGGGGAGCACTTCGATGGCGCCGTCGATGACGATGAGGTCGTATTCGCCCGAAGCGGCTTCACCGGCAGCGGCAGGCGCCACGGCGTCGAGCGAGCCGACCAGCGGACGCAGCAGCGTGGCGAGGTAGCCTTCGCCGTCGCCGACGATCAGCGCCTTGTCGGTCTTCGCCGGAACGGCTTCCTGCAGCATCTTGCCCTGTACCAGCGGGGCGCCGAGGAACTTGCCATCGCCCAGCGGCACGGCGCGGTCGATATAGGCGGCGTCGCGCAGTTCGGCGGGCACGAAGTTTTCACGTGGAACACCGGCCATCGCTTCCAGCACCCAGGGCTCGTTCACGCCGCTGGTGCGCAGCTGGCTGACGATCATGGCGCGACGGGCGGCAGAAAAGTCGGTGGCAGGAGCCGACCGGTCCTCGGTCAAGGTCATTCGTGTATTCCCTCACTCGCTCGCGGGGCTTGCGGCAGATCGCTGCAATCGCGAAGACGACACTATGGGGCCGCTTCTATGCGAACCGGCCTCTCAGGCCAAGCCCCATGAAACAACGCCCGTCGATCCGATCAAGCACTTTGACGATCACGCCCATGCGGCTTATGGAGCGGCAAAAATCCGACGTTATCCGCCAGATCGGGCCAAGAAGACCGGAGAATTCCATGACAGAAATGGTGACCATCCGCGAAGAGGACCTCATAGAGTCCGTCGCCGACGCATTGCAGTATATCAGCTACTACCACCCGATGGATTACATCCGCGCGCTGGGCGACGCCTACGAAGCGGAACAGGGCCCGGCGGCCAAGGACGCCATCGCCCAGATCCTGACCAACAGCCGCATGTGCGCCGAGGGTCACCGCCCGATCTGCCAGGACACCGGCATCGTCAACGTCTTCATCGAGTGGGGCCAGAACTGCCGCCTCGAGTCCGACCGCAGCCTGCAGGACGTGGTCGATGACGGCGTGCGCCGCGCCTACAACCACCCCGAGAACAAGCTGCGCGCCTCGGTGCTGGCGGACCCCGCCTTCACACGCCGCAACACCAAGGACAACACCCCTTGCGTGCTGTCGGTGGAGATGGTCCCGGGATCGAAGATCTCGGTCGACGTCGCGGCCAAGGGCGGCGGGTCTGAGAACAAGTCCAAGTTCAAGATGATGAATCCCAGCGATTCCATCGTCGACTGGGTCATCGAGATGCTGCCCCAGATGGGCGCCGGCTGGTGCCCGCCGGGCATGCTGGGCATCGGCATCGGCGGCACCGCCGAGCATTGCGTCAAGCTCGCCAAGCAGAGCCTGATGGAGCCGATCGACATGGCGCAGCTGAAGCAGCGCGGCCCGCAGAACGACATCGAGGCGCTGCGCATCGAAATCTTCGACAAGGTCAACGCGCTCGGCATCGGCGCGCAGGGCCTCGGCGGCCTTGCCACGATCCTCGACGTCAAGATCCTCGACTGGCCGTGCCATGCCGCGGGCAAGCCCGTCGCGATGATCCCGAACTGCGCCGCCACCCGCCACGCGCACTTCACGCTGGATGGTTCCGGCCCGAGCTTCCTCGAGACGCCGAACCTCGACGAATGGCCCAAGGTCGAGTGGAAGCCCAGCAAGGAAGCGATCAAGGTCAACCTTGACACGCTGACCGCTGAGGAAGTCCAGAGCTGGAAGCAGGGCGATCGCCTGTTGCTCAACGGCAAGATGCTGACCGGGCGCGACGCCGCGCACAAGCGCATCGCCGACATGCTGGCCAAGGGCGAGGAACTGCCGGTCGATTTCAAGGGCCGCGTGATCTACTACGTCGGCCCTGTGGATCCGGTGCGCGAGGAAGTCGTCGGCCCCGCCGGCCCGACCACCGCGACGCGCATGGACAAGTTCTCCGACACCATGCTCGACCTCGGCCTGCTCGCCAGCATCGGCAAGTCCGAGCGCGGCCCGGCGGCGACCGAGTCCATCGCCAAGCACAAGTCGGCCTACCTGATGGCGGTAGGCGGCGCGGCCTACCTCGTCGCCCGCGCGATCAAGGAAGCCAAGGTCGTCGGCTTCGCGGACCTCGGCATGGAGGCGATCTATGAGTTCACTGTGCAGGACATGCCGGTGACCGTGGCCGTCGATTCCGAAGGCAATAACGTCCACACGCTGGCCCCGCCGGTGTGGAAGACCAAGATCGCCGAGGAACACCTGCTGGCGTGATTTCTTTCCCGTGATCCCGGCGCGCGCCGTCGGGGTCACGGAGCTGCCCTCACACACCCTCCTGCGTCATTGCGAGCGTAGCGAAGCAATCCAGGGCCGCGTAAACCGACCTGGATTGCTTCGCTACGCTCGCAATGACGAAACGGGGGGCGTGAGCTGCCACCCCCCCTTCGACCAACGACTATCTCCGTCCGATGGAAGGTGTGGTGCGACGAACCGCTTTCGCGCTAGACCGGGCGGTAATGTCCGAAGCAGCACCCCCTCCCCGCGTTCCGGCGCGGCTCGTCCTCCTGTCGCTGGCGGCCTTGTGGGCCTGCTACTTCATCGTGGCCAGCTTGCGCGGTCTGGTCATGGGGTTCGACCTCGACTGGTCGTTCCTGTCGCGGCGCCTGACGATCTGCATCGTCTCGATGCTGGTGATGGCCGCCGTCTGGCCGCTGCTCCAGTTGCTGGATCGCAAATCGGGCCGGGTCCGCTTCGCCATCGTGCTGATCGGCGCGTTCCCGCTGTCGCTGGTGCTCAGCATCGTCAACGATGTGATCTTCTCCGACATAGAACGGCCGGCAGCCTACGGCAGCGAGGAAGATGCGGCAGCAGTGGCTGCGGGCAATGTGCGCATCACGCAGGACGAGGCCGGCAACATCCTGGTGGACCTGCCCAAGATCCTGCCGCTGCCCGCTCCCCCCGCCCCGCCCGCACCGGGATCCAGCGAGGTTCCGGACGAGCCGACGGATGCGCCGAGCGAGGAAAGCGGCGCAGCCCAGCCGCAGCATTCCTCGGCGATCACGATCAAGACCAACTCTGCCCTCGGCGCCAATTTCGGGCGCTGGGCGAACATCGCCGACACGGCGTTCGGCCGCTATTTCCTCGTGCTCGCGTGGGTGGCGCTCTACTTCGCGCTCGCCAAGGCCGAGGAGGCCCGCGCGGCAGAACGGCGCGAGGGCGAATACCGCCGCGCCGCCGAACAGGCCGAACTGCGTTCGCTGCGCTATCAGGTGAATCCGCACTTCCTGTTCAACACGCTCAATTCGCTGTCGGCGCTGGTCATGGTCGGACGGCAGGACGATGCCGAAGAGATGATCCAGACGCTGTCGACGTTCTACCGCCGCACTTTGTCAGGTGATCCCACCAACGATCTTTCGCTGGTTGACGAGATAGAGCTGCAGCGCCTTTACTTCGCGATCGAGGCAGTCCGCTTCCCCAATCGATTGCTAACGCATATCGATATTGACGAGGCCGTTCTCGATGCGAAAGTTCCGGGCATGATATTGCAACCGCTCGTCGAGAATTCCGTGAAGTACGCCGTCGCCGCAACGCAGCGGCCGGTGACGATTGCCATCGAGGCACGGCGCGAGGGTGGCCAGCTCGTCGTCGCCGTCCATGACGATGGACCTGGAGAGATGAGCGGCGAGTTGAAGATCAAGACCGAGGGCTGCGGCATCGGCCTGAACAACGTGCGCGACCGCCTGCGGGCGCGTTACGGCGAGGCTGCGACGATCTCCTACGGCAAGCGCCCGAACGGCGGTTTCGCGACGATCCTGCGCATGCCGCTGGAGGCGGGTAATGTCTGAGCCCGAAGGCGCGGCGCCCGCCGCTCCCCTGCGCACCCTGATCGTCGACGACGAGCCGCTGGCGGTCGAGCGCATGCAGGTGATCTGCTCCCGGATCGAAGGGATTTCCGTGATCGGCACGGCGAGCGACGGCCAGGCCGCGTTGCGCCTGATCGATGCGCTGACGCCCGACCTGGTGCTGCTCGACCTAACGATGCCGGAGACCGACGGGCTCACCGTGGCGCGCACGCTGGGCGGCCGGCCGGACGCTCCGGCGGTGATCTTCGTGACCGCGCACGATGAGTTCGCGGTCGAGGCTTTCGATCTCGATGCGGTGGACTATGTCCTCAAGCCGGTGGCGCCTGATCGCCTGCAGCGCGCCGTGACCCGCGTGGTATCGCGCCGGGGCGAGCGGGCGCAGGTTCCGGTGCTCAGCCAGTGGCTCGACGAATTCTGGGTGCCGCACCGATCCGAACTGGTGCGCGTGCCCGCCGCCGAAGTCCAGCGCATCGATGCCGAGCGCGATTACGTGCGCCTGCATGTGGGGACGCAAAGCTACCTGCTGCTCCAGACCATCACGAGTCTGGAGGAGCGCCTCGACCCCGAGCGGTTCATCCGTATCCATCGCAGCTGCATCCTGCAACGCAGCCACGTTTCGGGCTTGCGCCACGAGGGGCTTGGCGTCTGGTCGGCGGAAACGGCCGACGGAGAGGCCCTGCGGATCGGTCGAACGTATCTTCCCGGCGTAAAGAAAATGGCGGGCCGCTAAGCCCGCCATCAGGATTTTTCCGGGTCTTTTCTTCTTTTGGGACCTGGATTGATGGGGTTTAAGCCTCAGCCGCCGAGGCGGGTGTCGTCGGCCTTGTCGATCGCGGCGGCGACCTGCTGCTGCACGTTCAGGCGGGCCTGACGGTAGCACTCGGTGTCGACGTTGCTGTCGATGTGGGTGCCCGTCGTCGGGCGGCTGACGCGGCAGACGCTGCGGGCGGCCTTGTTGATGCGCTTCTGCAGCATGCCCTGCCCCTCGACGGTGCCGAGGTCGAGGTCGGCGTAGCGGACTTCGACGCTCTTGGCGAAGGCGGCCGGGGCCGAGAACAGGCCGACGGTGCAGAGGGCTGCGGCGGCGAAGATGGCGGTCTTGGGTGCGGTCTTGAACATGGTATTTTCCTCCTCACGGTGTGAGCCGTGGGGAAGAACTGTGTTCCGTCCGGCTCGATGAGTGTGATGTGCCTCACATCCGGCACACGATCACGCGAAGGTCGATTGCGGGCAGAAGTGATCCGACGAAGGCGCAGGCGGACGGACCAACGACATTTGTAGTCGACGAACGACATGCAAGATGATGACGCGTCGTGCGCCACGGGCGATCGAATCGTGCGCAAGGCGGTGGCGCTGCCGCCGCGCAGTCGATAGACTGGCGGCACATGACCCCCCTGATCCTCGTATTCTGCCTTGGAATCGTCAATTTCGCCGCGCACAAGGCGCTGCTCGAAAGCAACCACCCGATGCTGATGCATGTGCCGTGGTTCTTCCAGGCGCTTGGCGGGCGGCTGAGCCTCATCGTCGAGTTCGTAATGTTGGTCGGCGTGATGATCGTCGCGGCGTCGGGGTCGACCGGCTGGGCGCTGATCTACGCGTTCTATACCGCCCTCAATGGCGTGTCCGCATGGCTGGTCTTCAGCGGGCGCGTTTGACGGTAAGCAGTATCAAGCCCCCAACCGTTCGTCATTGCGAGCGTAGCGAAGCAATCCAGGGCAGTCTTGAGCCGCCCTGGATTGCTTCGCTACGCTCGCAATGACGATGGTGAGGCGATGCCATCTTGGCGTGTGGGGAACCTCCCGGCGGGTGACGGCTTGTGCGGGCATGACTTCAAACGGCACATCTTCGACAAAGGTCTGGCTCGTCTGCAACGCGGCCAGTGGCAGCAACAACGACGCGGCGGTGGAGGAACTGCTCGCCGCCTTCGAGGCGGCTGGCCTCGGCCCTGACCGGGTGCTGCGCTTTCCCGACGATCCCGCCCCTCAGCCCGCCGATCTCGATGCGGCGGGCGTGGATATGCTGGCGGTATTCGGCGGTGATGGCACGACGCACTCGGTGGTCATGGAGGCCTATGGCTGGGGCGGTGCCGTGCTGGTGCTGCCGGGCGGGACGATGAACCTGCTGGCCAAGCGCATGCACGGCGACGTACCTGCGCCCGAGATCGTCGCGCGACTTTCCGGCGCGGCCCTGAGCACGGTGCGTCCGCCGGTGATCGTCTCCCGCCACGGCATCGGCCTCACCGGCGCGCTCGCCGGGCCGGGGACGGTGTGGAACGAAGTGCGCGAGGCGATGCGCGCGATGAACGTGATCGATTTCGTCGCCTCGACGCGCGAGGCGATCGCCCAGTCCGCGAACGGCCCGAAAGTCATGTGCGCCGAGGTCGGTAGTACGGAGGTCGACGGGGGACGAGAGGAAGGCTATGCCGCGATCACGGTTGTTCCCAAGGACGACGGCCTGCGAGCGAACGGCTATTATGCCGAGTCGCTGGGGGACTACGCCGGGCAAGGCATCGCCCTGCTCAACCGGAATTTTCGCGACGGCCCGCACGACGAACTGGGCCGTCACCCCAGGCTGCGGCTGGTCTGCCCCACGGGCGAGCCGATGGGCCTGCTGATAGACGGCGAGCCGTTCGACGGCGCCGCCGAGGAAATTTTCGAACTGGGCACCTGCGAGGTCGACCTGGTGACGACGAAGGAGTTCGACGGATAATGCACGGCAAGACGGCCTCGATGTACAACGGTCCGTTGCGGTTGTTCCACCTGAGCGACATCCATTTCGGGTTGGTCGATCAGCAGGCCATCGACTGGGCCAAGGCCTGCATCGATCGTGAGATGCCGCATGCCGTCGCGATCACCGGCGACCTGACCATGCGTGCCCGCCACCCCGAATTCCAGGCCGCGTGCGAGTGGATTCAGGGGCTCGACGTGCCGGTGACGGTCGAGGTGGGCAACCACGACATCCCCTACTTCAACCTCTACCAGCGTTTCTTCGACCCCTATCGCCGGTTCAAGGCGATCGAGCGGATGGTCGAGACCCAGCTGGACCTGCCCAACCTCGCCATCGTGCCGCTGCGCACGACCACGCGCGCGCAGTATCAGCGCTTCCCCTGGTCGAATGGCTGGGTGACCGATCATGCCCTGAAGCAGACGCTGGCGCAGATCGACGCCCTGCCCGAAGGCACGCGCGTCCTCGTCACCTGCCACCACCCGCTGCCCGAGCGCCGCGCGGACGGTAAGCTGCTGACCATCAACGGCACCCGCACGATGGAAGTGCTGGCCGGGCGCAAGGTCATGGCGGTGCTCTCGGGCCATATCCACGACCCGTTCGACCTGACCGAGCAGACGCCCGCCGGGCCGCTGCGGATGATCGGTGCGGGCACGCTGTCGAAGCGCATTCGCTCCACCCCGCCGAGCTTCAACGAGATCGTGATCGACGGCGACCAGATCCGGGTGACCGCGCGCAATCTGGAGAAGGTGCCGACTCCGGCGATGCAGATCGACGAAGTGCCGGAAAACGCTCTCCCCCCGCGCGAACCCGGCGAGCCGGTGTCGCCGGTCGGCAAGGTGCCGCCGGTCGATCCGCCGGTGCATTGAGGCTCGGCTAAATCGGGGCTCCAATACGGCGCATCCCCACCCCCTCGTCATTGCGAGCGTAGCGAAGCAATCCAGGACGGTTTGATACTGCCCTGTATTGCTTCGCTACGCTCGCAATGACGAAGGTTAATTGATGTAGTGACGGAAGGAGCCACCGCCCTCCCAGCGCGATCAGATCGCCTTTTCGCGCAAGTCCTGCATCGCGCCGTAATCGTTGCGCGCACGGTCGCAGGCGGCTTCGGAACCGCGCTGGCAGTCGCGGGTGTTCTTCTCGTAGCTGCGGTTGAGCTTGCCCAGTTCCTCATCCCGCTTGCGCAGGGCACGACCGCGCTTTTCGTCAGATTCGGACTGGCTGGTGGTGGTCCAGTCGACCGCCTTGCCTGCGACGCGTACCGGAGCGGTGACAATGCTTGCGGCGGTGCGCACGCAGCCCGAAAGCATCGGCAGGGCCATTAGAATGGCGACGGGGACGACAAGACGCTTCATCCCTTCAGCTTCACACGCGCGGGATGACAGCGCAATGAACAATCGCCTCTAAAACGCCGGACTACAAACGACAGGGGCCGCTCCCTTGCGGAAGCGGCCCCATGGTTCCACGTGGAACGCCTGAAGGATCAGGCGGTCTCGGCGGTGTCGTAGTACTTGGGCGCGTGCTCGTTGAGGATCGCGAGGATCTTCTTGAGCGCGGCCTGTTCGTCGGTCTTTTCCATCGCCGCGAGTTCGCGGGCCAGGCGCGACGAAGCGGCTTCGAAGATCTGGCGCTCCGAATAGCTCTGCTCGGGCTGGTCGTCGGCGCGGAACAGGTCGCGGGTCACTTCTGCGATCGACACGAGGTCGCCCGAGTTGATCTTCGCTTCGTATTCCTGGGCACGGCGCGACCACATGGTGCGCTTGACCTTGGGCTTGCCCTTGAGGGTATCGAGCGCTTCGCGCAGGGTCTTGTCCGAAGACAGCTTGCGCATGCCGATCGATTCGACCTTGTTGACGGGAACGCGCAGGGTCATGCGCTCTTTCTCGAACCGCAACACGTAAAGCTCGAGCTGCATCCCGGCGATTTCCTGCTTCTGCAGCTCAATAACCCGACCAACACCGTGCTTCGGGTAAACGACGTAATCTCCAACATCGAATGCATCGATCCTGGTTGCCATGTATCGTCCTTTCACCTGCAGGGTTCCAGTTTGTTCAAATCGGGAGATAACCGGGGGTGCGACAGGGAGACGAATCGTCTCCGCGCCCGGTCAGATCACTCTCCCAACCGTCTGCTTTCGAACCCTGCCTCGCAATGAAAATGCCTGCCGAACGAGCAGAAGGCTCGGGCAGTTGAACGATTATATAGCAGCAATATGCCAAAAAATCCAGAGGCGCGTAAACGTTTCCGTTTCGCGCCTCATGGGTCTTCCGTGGCTCTGTTGCACAAAGCGCAAACCACGGGAATCTGCGGGTTTTGATCGGCGAGCCTCAGGCCCGCCGCAGCAGGATCAGTCGCCTTCGCCGGGTTCGGGCGAGAAATACTTTTCGAACTTGCCTTCCTCGCCCTTCATCGCGTCGGCATCGTCCGGCGCGTCCTTGCGGGTGGTGAGGTTGGGCCATTCCGCCGAATACTTGGCGTTGATCTCCATCCACTGCTCAAGGCCGCTCTCGGTGTCGGGCAGGATCGCTTCTGCCGGGCATTCGGGCTCGCACACGCCGCAGTCGATGCATTCGCTGGGGTTGATGACCAGCATGTTCTCGCCTTCGTAGAAGCAGTCCACGGGGCAGACTTCCACGCAGTCCGTGTACTTGCACCTGATGCAGGCGTCGGTGACGACATACGTCATGAGTGCGGTATCCTTCCTTCAGGCGTCATTCGATTCGGGCGCAGCTATGGGATCGACGGGCCTGCCGTCAAGCACTCTGTAGCAGCTGACCGCTTCGCTATAGGGTCCGCGCCGTTCGGGCAAGGATAGGACTTCTATCACCCGCACGCCTCCAGCTATCGGAAGCGTCAGCACGTCGCCTGCCGCGATCTTCTGGTGGGCGCGGTCGATGCGGCGGCCATTGAGCCGCATGTGGCCCTCTTCGGCCAGCGTCTGCGCGACCGGCCGGGTCCTGGCGAGGCGCAGGAACCACAGCAGCTTGTCGACGCGCATCCCTGTCGCCATCCGTCCTCCCTAACGCACCCGGCCTACCGCACCATGTCCGCAAGCGCCGCGAAGGCGCCGTCGCGCCGCACCGGAGCCGCGCGCTCGGGCTCGGCCTGGCGGCGGGGCGGACGCCAGCGCCAGCGCACCGGGGCGGGCGGCCCGTGCTGTGCTTCCGCCAGCGCGCGCGGCATCAGCGGCTGGAATCCGCCGAGCCGGAGCAGCCGCGCATGGCTGGAGGTCGTCAGTCCCATCGAGACCGCCCGCGCCGGATCGAGCGCGAAGCTGCCGCGCTTTTCCGCCGCACGAAGTTCATGCGCTTCGCGCAGCAGCTTCTCGGCCATGTCGAGGCGCAGCAATTGCTTGCCCAGCGCGCGGTAGCCGGGCGGCGGGCGGTGGTTTCCGGCAGGCAGCACCGGCGGCATGTCGGGAGCGGGCGCTCCGCCCTCCTTCTTGCCCGAAACTTTCGCCAGCTGCCGCCACAGCGCGATGACCGGCGTGCGCAGCATGGCGGGCACGAAGAGGTCGAGCGCCCCTACCCGCACGCCCAGCCGCGCCAGCATCGTGCGGCGCTGCTTGTCGAGTCGGTCCAGCCCCGATTCCTCGCGCGCGGTCATGCCGCCGCGCTCGACGAGGGTGATGAGCAGCGCGCGCAAGTCCGACCCGGCGTCGGTCGCGCGGCTTGCCTCGTCCAATTTGGCGAGCGGGGCGAGCGGCTTCAGTGCCGCCTCCAGCCACACTTCCAGCGCGGCGACGAGCGCCTTGCGCGACACGTCGGGCACGGCATCGAGCGCGCGGTCGGGCACCATCACCGGCGCCAGCAGCGAGCGGCCGGGCGCGAGGCTCGCCAGCTTCTGCCCGTCCCAGACAAGCGCGCCGTCGGCCAAGGTGATCGCGGCGGTGCCTTCGTGAATGCCCGTGACCAGCGCATCCGCACGCGTGCCGAGCAGCGTGGACAAGTGCTTTTCCGCCGCCGCCAGCAGCAGCTTGCGATCAGACAGGCGCGCGCCGGGATCGACCTGGAAGGTGAAGCCGCGCAGCGAGCCGATGTGCTCGCCCTCGACTAGCACTTCCTCGTCTTCCAGCCGGACCGAGAGCAGTCCGGTATCCGGTCCCAGCTTCTTCATCAGAACGGCCGTCCTGCGGTTGATGAATCGTTCCGTCAGCTTTCCGTGAAGTGCGTCCGAAAGTCGAGCCTCAACCGCACGGGCGCGGGCGGCCATTTCGTCGCGGGCGAGTACCCAATCGGGACGCTGGGCGATGTAGGCCCACGAACGGATCGCGGCGATGCGGCCCTGCAGCGTGTCGATGTCGCCGCCGATGCGGTCCAGTTGCGCGATCTGCCCGGCGACGAAATCGGCCCCGAGTTCGCCGCTGCGGAGGTCCTGCCATAGCCGCGCGACGAAGCGCGAATGCGTCTCCACGCCCTGCTGGCGGAAGTCGGGAAGGCGGCACACGTCCCAGAAGCGGCGTACCTGACCGGACCCGCGAACGGTGTCGGCCACCGGCCCCTCATCCGCGAGGCGCTTGAGCACGGCAAGGTCGATGGCCTCGGGCGCAGGCGCGAGTTCGGGGCGCAGCGGCGGCGTCTCGAGGTCGGCGATCAGGGTGGCGAGGCTGTCGAAGCGGGGCTCCGGCTCGCGCCAGAACAGCTTGGTCAGCGGCGCGAAACGGTGCTCCTCGATCGCGTAGATTTCTTCCGGATCGAATTCGGAATCGTGGCCGCCCGTTCCCGTCAGCGTGCCGAAGCTGCCGTCCTTCTGGTGGCGCCCTGCCCGCCCGGCGATCTGCGCCATCTCGGGCGGCGTCAGGCGGCGGTGGCGGCGGCCGTCGTACTTGGAGAGGCCCGCGAAGGCGACATGCTCGACATCGAGGTTGAGGCCCATGCCGATCGCGTCGGTGGCGACGAGGTAGTCCACCTCCCCCGACTGGTAGAGCGCCACCTGGGCGTTGCGCGTCTGCGGGCTGAGCGCGCCCATCACCACCGCCGCGCCGCCCCGGAACCGGCGCAGCATCTCGGCGATGGCGTAGACCTGCTCGGTCGAGAAGGCGACGATGGCGCTGCGGGGCGGCACGCGGCTGAGCTTCTTCGCGCCCGCGTGAGTCAGGGTGGAGAAGCGCGGGCGGGTGACGACCTCCACCCCGGGCACCAGTGCCTTCACCAGTGGCTCGACGGTGGAGGAGCCGAGGATCATCGTCTCCTCGCGACCCCGTGCGTGCAGCAGGCGATCGGTGAAGACATGGCCGCGCTCGCGATCCGCCGCCAGCTGCGCCTCGTCGATGGCGACGAAGGCCATCGAGCGTTCGCTCACCGGCATCGCCTCGGCCGTGCAGAGCAGGTAGCGGGCGTTCTTCGGCTCGATCCGCTCCTCGCCGGTGATGAGCGCGACACTGTTCTCGCCCTTGATCTTGACTACGCGGTCGTAGACCTCGCGCGCCAACAGGCGCAGCGGGAAGCCGATCATGCCGCTGGAGTGGGCGCACATCCGCTCTATCGCGAGGTGTGTCTTGCCGGTGTTGGTCGGGCCAAGCACCGCCTTCACCGCGCCGGGAGCGTCCTTTAATGCCGAGCCGTTCCGGTGCTGAACCATTATGCCGGTGAATGTGGCACCGCAGCCCGCCGCTCGCAAGACTCGGGGTATCCCGCAGACCCCCCTGAATCCACAGTCTTAGGATGTTCGTAACCTTGTTCGGGCAGGGAAATTGCGCGAGGTCCGCCGCCGCGGACCAAAGGGTTGCAACGAGGGAACCGCGCGAAGGTGTTGAAGCCGCAGCAGCGCGATCGCAAGGATCGCGCTGAAACTCAGAACCCGGACGGGCTGACGCCTGCGGCCACGCGGCGCGACGATGCCGTGCTTCTGGTGTTTCCCGCCGAGCAAGGCCGTTTTCGGCCAGCGGTCCCGGATCAGGTCCGGGACGACGAAGCTTCACCCCGCCCTTCCCTGCGCGCCCGGGTCGAGAGCTGGTGCGACCGTATCGAACTGGCCCCCGACCTTGCCGCCGACATCGGCAGCCGCAAGTGGCTGCGCGGGCTCGCCACGATGCTGGGCCTCAGCGGCGCGGCGCTGGCCCTGCTCCCCGGTTTCAGCGCGGTCGAGGCTGCGGCGACGATGCCGCTCGACGCCAGCCAGCAGGGCGAATTCCGCAGCCAGTCGATCGCCCCGCTCGCTCTCGGCGCCGACACCGGCCGCCACACGGGCGCGACGCCGCTGGTCAGCCCGCTGACCGGTGTGCCCGAGCGACCTACCGTGCAGCTGACCTCGACGCTGGGACAGGGCGACACCCTCCCCGGCCTGCTTCAGCGCGCGGGACTGGGATCGGCCGAGGTGGCGCAAGTGACGCAGCTGGTCGGACAGGTCGTGCCGGCCGGAGAGATCGGTTCGGGCACGCAGTTCGACATCACGCTGGGCCGCCGTCCCGCTGAGGGCGCGGCGCGGGCGCTCGATTCGCTGTCGTTCCGGGCCCGGTTCGACCTCGATCTTTCCATCGAGCGCGGTGCCGGTGGTCTGATGGCGGTGCGCCATCCGATCCGGGTCGACGAGACCCCGCTGCGCATTCGCGGCACCGTAGGCTCCAGCCTCTACCGCTCGGCGCGCAATGCCGGGGCGCCGGTGGGGGCGATCCAGTCGTACTTGCGCGCGGTGGACAAGTACCTCAGCCTCGACAGCGACCTGCGCTCGGGCGACGAATTCGACATGATCCTGTCCTACAAGCGCTCGGCCAAGGGCGAGCGCGAGGTGGGCGACCTGCTCTATGCAGGCGTCGCGCGGGGCGGGAAGCCGCAACTGCAGCTGATGCGCTGGGGCAATGACGGACAGATGTTCGCCGCCAGCTCCATCGGCCAGCCGCGCGCGGTGCCGATCGGCCAGCCGGTGGCGAGCACGCGGATCACTTCTCCTTATGGCGGGCGGCGCCATCCGATCCTCGGCTATGTGCGGATGCATGCCGGTATCGACTTCGGCGCGCCTTATGGAGCGCCGATCTATGCGGTGGCGGACGGCGTGGTGACGTTCGCCGGGCGGCATGGCGGGCACGGCAACTACGTGCGGCTGCAGCACGGCGGCGGTCTCGGCACCGGCTACGGCCACATGAGTCGTATCGCCGTCAGCAATGGTACGCATGTGCGAGCCGGGCAGGTGATCGGCTATGTGGGCTCCACCGGGCTTTCGACGGGACCGCATCTGCACTTCGAGGCCTATCGCGGCGGGCGCACCATCAACCCGGCGGGAATCGCGGTGATCCAGCGGCCCGAGATCGACGGGCGCGAGCGCGATGCCTTCAAGGCGCGGCTCAATGCACTGCTGGGCGTGACTCCGGGTGCGGCGCTGGGATCGATCGAGCCGGTGGCGAGCGATCCGGTCGAGACCACGCGCGAGATCGACAAGCTGGGGCGGTGATGCCTTATCCTCCCCGTTGCGCAGCAATGGGGAGGGGGACCGCCGACGAAGTCGGTGGTGGAGGGGGGAGCCGGCCCCCTCCGTCAGCCCTGCGGTCTGCCACCTCCCCATCGCTTCGCGACAGGGAGGATCAAGGCAGTCCCGCGCACTCCAACCCGCGCAAATCGCAACCCTCCCCCGATTGCCCCCGCCTTCGTTTTCCGGCAAGCACCCCGCCATGACCGGCACGTATCCCCACACCCGCCTCCGCCGTACCCGCGCCACCGCCTGGAGCCGCGCGCTTCACCGCGAGACGGTGCTGACTCCGGCGGACCTCATCTGGCCCCTCTTCATCACCGAGGGCGAAGGCGTCGAACATCCCGTGGCCGCGCTGCCGGGCGTGTCGCGCTGGTCGGTTGACCTCATCGTCGAGCGGGCGAAGGAAGCGGTGGACCTTGGCATCCCGGTGCTCGCGCTGTTCCCGCACACCCAGCCCGATCGCCGTAGCGAGGACGGGGCCGAGGCGCTCAACCCGGACAACCTGATGTGCCGCGCGATCCGCGCGATCCGGGCGGAACTGGGCGACAGGATCGGCCTGCTCACCGACGTGGCGCTCGATCCCTACACCAGCCACGGACAGGACGGGCTGATCGACGATGCGGGCTACGTCCTCAACGACGAGACGGTCGAGGCACTGGTCGGCCAGTCGCTCAACCAGGCCAACGCGGGTGCCGACATCATCGCCCCCTCGGACATGATGGACGGCCGCATCGCCGCCATCCGCGACGCGCTGGAGGACGCGGGCCACATCAACGTCCAGATCATGAGCTATGCCGCCAAGTACGCCTCGGCGTTCTACGGCCCGTTCCGCGACGCGGTCGGTTCGCGCGGGCTGCTCAAGGGCGACAAGAAGACCTACCAGATGGACCCCGGCAACACCGAGGAAGCGCTGCGCGAAGTCGAGATGGACCTCGCCGAAGGCGCCGACACGGTGATGGTGAAGCCGGGCCTGCCTTACCTCGACATCATCCGCCGGGTGAAGGACACTTTCGAGGTGCCCGTCTTCGCCTATCAGGTGTCCGGCGAGTACGCGATGATCGAGCATGCCGTTGCGGCGGGCGCGGCGGACCGCGATGCCATGGTGCTGGAGACGCTGACCGCCTTCAAGCGCGCCGGCGCCTCGGGCGTGCTGACATATCACGCTGCCCATGCGGCGCGGCTGCTGCGTGGTTAGGATCGAGACCGACCGCCTGATCCTGCGCGACTGGGGTGAGGGCGACATCGCGCGCTTCGCCGAGGGCACCAATACGCCCGCCGTCATGCGCCACCTCGGCGGCGTCATGGACGATGCCAAGGTGGCGCTGTTCGAGGAGCGCGTGCTGGGTTTTCAGCACCGTCTCGGCCACACCTTCTGGATCGCCCAGCGCAAGGACGACGGCGCGGTGCTCGGCTTCTGCGGCCTCAAGGTTATCGACGCGCCGGGGGCGACGTTCCCCGGCGAGATGGAGATCGGCTGGCGGTTTCGTGAGGATTCCTGGGGGCAGGGTTATGCGAAGGAAGCGGCCATCGCCTCGCTCGATGCCGGGTTCGGCCGGTTCGGAGCGGCGGAGATCTTCGCCATCACCAATATCGAGAACACCGCCAGCTGGGGCCTGATGCTGCGCCTCGGCATGGTGCGGCGCGCGGAACTGGACTTCGTCGATGCGCGGTTCGAGCCGCCGGTGGGCGATACGATCGTCCATTCGATCACCGCCGAGGCGTGGCGGAGCATTGGGCGCGCGGGGCGCTAGCCACAGGGCACCACATTTCGTCATTGCGAGCGTAGCGAAGCAATCCAGGGCAGTCTTGAGCCGCCCTGGATTGCTTCGCTGCGCTCGCAATGACGAGTGAAGGTCTATCCTTCCCTGCCGGCACCACGTACCTGTCTTGCCGCAATGACCGACACCGCCGAGCACATGCTGCAAACCGCCCGGACAACCCCACCGCGCCGCGGGCTTTTCGTCGCCACCATCCTCGTCGGCAGTTTCCTGCTGTTCCTCGTCCAGCCGATGGTGGCGCGCATGGCGCTGCCCCGGCTCGGAGGCGCGCCGAACGTGTGGAACAGCGCGATGCTGGTCTATCAGGCGCTGCTGCTGGCGGGGTATGCCTATGCGCACTGGCTCGGCCGGTTCGCGCTGAAGCGGCAGGCGATGATTCACCTCGCGCTGCTGCTGGTCGCCGCGCTGACGCTTCCGGTCGGCCTGATCGACATGCCGCGCATCGCCGGGCTGCCCGAGGCCGCATGGGTGCCATTGCTGCTGGGCGCGAGCATCGGCCCGGTATTCTTCGTCGTATCCGCGCAGGCGCCGCTCATGCAGCGCTGGTTCGCCGCTGCGCCCGAAGCGGGTGCACCTTGGGCGCTCTACGCCGCCTCCAACCTCGGGAGCTTCGCGGGGCTCATCGCCTATCCGCTGCTGGCCGAGCCGCTGCTGAGCGTCCGTTTGCAGAGCCTCGCGTGGTCTGGCGGCTTCGCCGTGCTGGTGCTGCTGATCGCGCTGGCCGGGTTCAGCCGCCGCAATACCCCCGCGCCGATCGCACAGGCCCACGCTTCGGAGCGCATCCCCGCCCGCACCATCGGCCTGTGGCTGCTGCTGTCGGCGGTGCCTTCGGGGTTGATGCTCTCGACCACCACGCATCTCACCACCGACATCTTCGCGATGCCGCTGCTCTGGGTGATCCCGCTGGGGCTCTACCTGCTGAGCTTCGTGATCGCGTTCTCCGACCGGCGCGGGCCGGCTACCTTCGTCAGCCGCATCGCGCCGGTGGTGGTGCTGTTCATGGGCAGCTACGCGATGCTGTCGAACGGGTCGGGCACCTTGTGGGCGGTAGCGGGCACCTGCCTGCTGCTGCTCTGCGTGGCGACGACGCTGCACGCGCGGCTCTATGACCTGAGGCCGGGAGAGGCGCAGCTCACCCGCTTTTACCTCGTCATGTCGGCGGGCGGAGCGCTGGGCGGGGTGTTCACCGCGCTGATCGCGCCGCTGGTGTTCGACTGGGCCTGGGAGCACCCCCTGCTGGTCCTCGCCGCTGCGCTGCTGATGCCGCTGCGCCCGCTGCTGAACTGGCGCGACAGCACCGATATGGAGCCCGGCATGGCGCGCATCGCGCTGACCGTGGTGCTGCTCTTCGCGGGCTTCCTGGGCTGGGAACTGCTGCAGACCGTGCTGGACCCCGAGGAGGCGCTGTTCAGCCTGATGCTGACGGTATTCCTCGTCGGCGTGGGGGTGATGGTCATGGCATGGCGCGGGGCCTTCGCGCTTGTCCTGCTGATCGGCATGGTCGGACAGGGCGGCCTATGGACCGTGCGCGCCACTCTGGAAGGCGAGCGCACCCGCAGCTATTTCGGCATCTATACCCTGCGCGATGATGCGGAAGGGCGGTTCCGCACGCTCGCCCACGGCACTACGCTGCACGGCATGCAGGCGCTCGATCCCGCGCACACCCACGATGCGCTGACCTACTACGGCCCCGGCTCGGGCGTCGCCCTCGCGCTGGCGGCAGTGCCCGCGGTCGAGGGGCCGCAGGCGCGCGTGGGCGTTGTCGGGCTCGGCACCGGCTCGCTCGCCTGCCGCTCGCAGCGGGGGCAGGACTGGACCTTCTTCGAGATCGACCCGGTCGTGCTGCGCTTCTCCACGACGCGGCAGTTCACCTTCCTCAAGGACTGCACCCCCAAGGCCCGCGTGGTGATCGGCGATGCGCGGCTGGAACTGGCACATGTCGCGCCGCGCAGCTTCGAGGTGCTGGTGATCGACGCCTTCTCCTCCGACGCGATCCCCATGCACCTGCTGACGACCGAGGCGCTGGCGGTCTACCGCCGCGCGCTGACGCCGGGGGGCCTGCTGATCCTGCACATCTCCAACCGTTACATCGACCTTGCGCCGGTGGTCGGCGCCAATGCGCGAGCAAGCGGCCTGCAGGCGCTTTCCCGGCTGGACTTTCCCGAGGACGAAGTGCGTTACACCCCCTCGCGCTGGATCGCGCTTTCGGCGGACGGGGGCGTGCTCGACAGGCTTGCAAGGCAGCGCCCGGATGCCCCATGGAGCAAGCTTGAAGAACGGGCGCCGGAACCCTGGACGGACGATCACGCTTCCATCCTGCCGTATGTCCGCTGGAGCAGGCTGACGGGGAATCCATGACCGACCGTAACGACATCACAATCGCGCCTTTCAACGGCAAGGCGCCGCGTATCCATTCCAGCGCCTTCATCGCGCCCGGCTGCCGCATCATCGGCGACGTCGAGATCGGCGCCGACGCCAGCATCTGGTACAACTGCGTGATCCGCGCCGACATCAACCGCGTGGTCATCGGTGCGCGCACCAACATCCAGGACGGCACCGTCGTCCATTGCGACAGCCCCAAGCCGCATCGCCCCGAAGGCTACGCCACCATCATCGGCGAGGACGTGCTGATCGGCCACATGGTCATGCTGCACGGCTGCACGCTGGAAGACCGCGCCTTCATCGGCCTCGGCGCGATCGTGATGGATGGCTCCTATGTCGAGAGCGACGGCATGCTGGCGGCGGGCTCGCAATTGACCGGCAAGCGCATCGGTGCTCGCCAGCTCTGGATGGGCCGCCCGGCGAAGTACCTGCGCGATCTGACCGACGAGGCCGTCGTCGCCAACCAGTCGGGCGTGAAGGGCTATGTCCTCAATGGCCGCCTGCATGCCGAGGCGCTCGGGCTGAAGGGCTGATGGCGCGGCCCAGGGCGATGCTGCCGGATGCCGAGGCGCTGCGGGCCATGGTCGATGCGGAGGGTGCGCTGGCCTTGCGGGTAACGCCGGGCGCAAAGGTCGAGGCACTGGAAATCGTAGAGGGCCGCCTCACTGCCAAAGTCCGCGCTCAGCCGGAGGACGGCAAGGCCAACGCCGCCGTGCGCGACCTGCTCGCCCGCGCGCTGGGCGTGGCGCCCTCGCGGCTGGAACTGCTGCGCGGCGCAACATCGCGTGAGAAGCAGTTCAGGGTATCCGGCTAACCGCTTCGCCTTTGTTCTGCATGTTTATTGCAATTGAGAATCAATATATAATATGCCATGCTGCGCCGCACCACGCTTGCGGGCCCGTGCCCGCTTTCCTTCCGACAAAAGCAGAAAGACGACATGCTCAACGAAGAGATGAAGCGCATCCTCTCGGTCCAGCTTCCGATCCAGGCCACCGTCAGCAAGGACGGCCTGCCCGACATCGGCCCCAAGCGCTCGCTGCGGGTCTATGACGAGGCCACGCTGATCTACAACGAGAACACCGGCGGCCAGACGCTGCAGAACATTCGCGACGGATCGAAGATGGCGATCGCCGTGATCGATCGCGAAGCGCTCGACGGTTACCGCTTCGTCGGCAAGCCCGAGATTTTTTCCGAAGGCGCGGCCTTCGAGAACGCCGAGGCCTTCGCGGCGACGGCGGGCATGAAGACCCCCAAGTTCGCGGTGCTGATCCACATCGAGGACATCTACACCCTGCGCTCCGGCCCGACGGCGGGCACGAAGCTCTGAATTCACAGCCGCGATGGTCCTCTCCCGCCAGTGGAAGGGGCTATCGCCCCATGCTGCGTGCGATCCGCGCCAGCGTTTCGCTCATCGAGCGGGCGATGTCTGCAGGTTCGGGCGCCACCTCTGCGATGGCGCGCTCCATCGCCTCGGCCCACTGGTTCGCCGTCAGCGGTTCGATGGTGAAGGGCGCGTGCAGGCTCACCATGCAGCGGCCGGGGTTCTCCTCGAACCAGTCGCGCGGGCCGCCTGCCCAACCGGCGAGGAATTTCGGCAGCGAGGCCCGCATCGGCGTGAGGTCCGCCGCATGCATCGCGCGCAGCTCGGCATAGGCCGGATCGCTTACCATCAGATCGTAGAAGCGGTTGGCGATCGCCTCGAACACCGGAGCGCCGCCGAGGCGGTGGTAGGGGGTGTCCGGCACGGGGGAGGGCTGTTCCATGCTGCCCCTCTAGCGCATCGTCCGCACGCACGCATTGATCGCGGTCAATCGCGGATCAAGGCGCGCAAAGTCTCGATGCGGTCGGCCTCGTGCGCGGGCTTGTCGGCGCGGATGCGGCTGATGCGGGGGAAACGCATGGCGACGCCGGACTTGTGGCGCTTGCTGGCGTGGACCGAATCGAAAGCCACCTCGAACACCAGCGACTTGTCCGTCT